>Ga0265780_10000773_pt1 | contig 47865 bp, 33 predicted proteins | sample P1T30metagenome_FD_192432 | JGI IMG/M metagenome (GOLD analysis project Ga0265780, IMG submission 192432) | Plant litter microbial communities from East Loma Ridge, Irvine, California - P1 T30 | ecosystem: Environmental > Terrestrial > Plant litter > Unclassified | place: USA: California... | reverse complement strand
GGCCATGGGTCATACGCCTGATCCGGCAGCGCTGGAGCGGCAGGCGCAGTTCGTTGCACTGGCCATGCCCGCTGATGAGGCGCGCCGTTTCGCGGCAGAGTACGCGGACAGGCTGGGACGGCCGCTACCCCCTCCTCCGTCGAGCCTTGCGCTCGAAGACATCTGAAGAGGCCTGCGTCGGCCGGGCATCACACAGCTGCGCGTCAACTGCGGCTGAATCATCGGCAGACCGGCGGAACAGCTATCCCGTAAATCCATCAAACCCTGCGCCTGAAGTCTTCATGCATCACACGGGATCTGTACCCCAGCAGAGATACAGGTTACCCCGCAAAGTCACCGGCATACGCCAGGTCCCGTCGTGCGCACGAAGACCGTCCACACAACGGTCCGCCGCGAAATCCGGTAATGCTCGCAGGTACCGCACCAGGCTCCGAAGGCGTCGCCTGAAAGCTTACGTCAGATCCTCGTTCCAGTAGAGGTGATTGAAAAGAGTATCGAGTTCGACGAAGTCGTTCAGGCCAAGGCTGGTGCGCAGGCGGTCGGCCTCAATGCAGTATTCGGCATATACCTGCGCGCTGACGCTGCTTTTCAGGGGACGCGGAGGAAAGCGCGTGATGTTTGCCCTTGCCATCCCGGCGACGGCGTTCTTGTTCATGTTCGCAAAACGTTCCCTGTTAATGGCCATTAGTATTTCGGTCAGAATATTGACACCGGCGCGGTCGATGTCGCTGAAGTAACCGGCAAGGACGCCATACGCGGTTTCCGGTGTGGCATCCCTGAGGGTCTCCACTTTTGCAAGTGCAGCGAGAAAGTGCCCGTAATTGTTTGCGATCCGTGTCTTGCCGCGCTGCAAACCGCCGGAACTGAAATGTGCTATCAGGGCTTCGTATCTCGCGATGAATTCTTCCTTCGTTGCCGGCGGCGAAATGACCAGCTGCCGGAGCAGCTGGTTTGCCTGCTGGCGCCTGTGCTGGCGCTGCCGCACCATGGCGTCGAAGCCGTTCTCACTCGCGTCTTCCCGCAGAACGTCGAGTACCGCCTGCAGGGTGCTGGCATCGAAACCGGTTCGGGCAAGGGCAAGGCTGGTCTTCTTCCGTGCGACTGCCTGGTGAATCCTGCTGATCTCGAATTTCCGCGCATATTCGTCGATCATGGCTGGGGTCGCGGGACGCACAATCTCCTGCGCCACGAGCCCGTCCACAAATCCGGTAATCTCGGCCATCAGTGCACCCCCCGCGTCATCAATTTCTGCCGACGCCTCGTAGTTGTCCCGGAAGCCGCCCGCTGTCAGGTTCGCCGAACCGAGAATCACGGTACTTTCCGTGCCGCTGCCGAACGCATAGATCTTGGGATGGAAAGTCTCAGGCGTGTCGCCGACGTAGAGCTGCAGTCCGTCGTACCTGCCGGCGAGTTTCAGGAGCGCTGCCAGCACTGCAGGCTCGGTCTGGCAAAACGACAGCCCCGCCGTGAACCGGGCATGCAGGCCGTTGTCCAGCGCAGCAGTCAGCGGGCCCATGATTTCCAGCAGTCCGGACATCTTCGCAAAGGCGACGACGCACTCGAAACGTTCCGCCCCTTCAATCAGGGTCCGGAGACGTTCGAGGTGGCCGGTGGTGTCAAGGTTCAGCAGAAGTCGCGGATTCTGTTTTGGCATGGTCTGGTCAGATGGTGAGTGCGGAATTCCGGTCGCCCGGGTGCCGGACTGGCCCGGGTCAGCCGGTGGCTGGCGGCGGGCGTTCCGGAAACCTGCGGGCATGGACATTGTCGCAGCATTCCCGGCTGGCCGTGAGCCGGTCAGCCGGGCGCGGGAAGAAGCCGCTGTTTCCGGCCGTGGAAAGGCAGCTGCCGATGGTGTAAAGCACGAGCCCCGTACATCCGGTGCCGGCCCCATTTTCTGGCCGCCTCATGCCGGGTCTTCTCCAGCCATGCCGGATGACTGTACATGCTGCAGGGACGGGCCGAACTTGTAATGGTCCAGACTTGCCAGGAAGCGCAGCGCCATTGCCGCCGTCTGCACTGCCTCGGTCCGCAGCTCGCCTTTCCGCACCTTGTGCGGCTCGTAGGCAGTCTGGAGCACCGCCTTGGTCAGTTCGCCGAATTCCTCGCCGAGTATGGCAAGCGCATGAAGCGGGTCGGTCGGCCAGGTCGGAAACAGGTGCGTTGCCCGCACAACCTCGTCCAGGACGGGCTGCCAGGCATCCGGCACGCGATCACCGGGAGGAGTGTCCCCGACCTGCTCGAAACCGGCGCAGAACTGTCCGGCTTCACACACAAAAACACGCCCGTCACCGGCCCGGCGGTAAACCACCACGGGCCCGTCCGGCTGTATGCCGGTATCACCCTCTGCCAGTGCGAGAACGGCGTACAGGCCGCCACTGGTGATGCTGCGTACCGTCATGCCCCCTGTTACCCAGGGGCTGGCCGGGCGGTCCGCGCCAGTCCGGGCAGAAACCTGTCGATCTGCCAGGGACTGGTCCGCAGGTATGGCATCCGGTGCCCTGTCGGCGCCTGCTGGTGGTTCTGCGTTCCCATTTCCGCCCTGCGCCAGTGCAGGCGGGCTGTCGGGGTTCTGTGTTTTCAACTGTCAGGTCTCATCATGTATGGGTTGCTGAATCCGCATGTGTGTGTCCGCCATGCGCAGATGTCTACACGACAGAAGCTGTCGCCTTGTCCCTTCATCATGCCAGCGTCATCAGGAAAACGCCGCTCCGTCATGCCGCCAGTGCAGCACTGTTCACAACGGCGGACAGCAGGAAATCCGGCCGGCACTATACATGCACCGGCCCATCCCTGCACCGTCGCCGGACCGCCCGGTGCGTGCGCAAATCAAAGCGTACCGGATGGGCGTCAGTACGAATGCCCGGTGTGCGGAGAACGCACCACGGACTGCAGGGGCCCGGAAGGCGGTCTCGTGAACCCATCCGGCGGGGCGGGACCGTCTGGCAGAAAGAGAACCTTGGTAACGGCTCGTGCGGCATGTCTCGTTCCGATGGCATCAGTTGCAGGAATGCGAATTTATACAGGGAACACTTTCTAAAAAGAAATTTAATGCCCATAATTGCATATCTTTATCTACGATCGGTATCACGGTTAACGTCACCGTTCATGTACTGCCCTATTTCTCTACCGCAAACGAGACATCCATCCCATGCATACCCGTAACATCACCGTGCTTCAGGAGGAAGCACAACGACTCATCGCACTCGAGCGGGAGATCCTCCAGAAAATGCTGGACCAGCCCGGTCTGCTTGGCGACGCCGGCAGCGCGGCGCGTGGCACCTTCACCCCGGAACAGACGCGGCTTGACCTGGAAACGCTGCAGGGCGAACACGTCAAGCTGCAGCAGCTGGAGCTGGTCATTGCGGTGGTCGGGACCATGAAGGCGGGCAAGTCGACCACGATCAACGCGATCGTCGGCACCGAAGTGCTGCCCAACCGCAACCGGCCGATGACGGCGATTCCGACCCTCATCCGCCACACGCCCGGCCAGACCGAACCGGTACTGCACTTCTCGAACAGCGCGCCGGTCGAGCGTCTCGCAGGGCAGCTCGCTGCCGAAATCGCGCACCCGGGCAATGCTGCCCGGATAGCCCGGATCCAGAAAGACAGGGACATGGCAGCCCTCCTGAGGCATATTGCCAGTGGCACGGCGGTTGCGGCGGAATACCACGGGGCCGAACAGATTTTCAGTTTCCTCCGCACCCTGAATGACCTCGTGCGTCTCAGCGCGGAGCTGGGTGTGTCTTTCCCCTTTGCCGACTACGACGAGATCCACGAAATTCCGGTCATCAGCGTCGAATTCGCGCATCTGCGCGGTGCCGAGGCACAGGGAACGCTGACCCTTCTGGACACGCCGGGTCCCAACGAGGCAGGACAGCCGCACCTGCGCAGGATGCTCAGCGAACAGCTGGCCAAGGCATCGGCCGTACTTGCCGTGCTCGACTATACCCAGCTGAAATCGGACGCCGATGCGCAGATCCAGGCCGAACTGAAAGAAATTGCGGGCATTGCGGAAGGACGCATGTACGCGCTGGTCAACAAGTTCGACCAGGCCGACCGCAACAGCGATTCGGCAGACGACATCAGGCGCTTCGTGTCCGATACGCTCACCCATGGCCGCATCGGTGTCGACAGCATCTATCCGGTGTCGTCACGCTCCGCCTACCTTGCGAACCGGGCACGCACCGCCCTGGCGCTGCACCAGTGCCTGCCATCTGCCGAGCAGCATCCCTGGGTTGGGGATTTCGGCGACGTGGCGCTCGGCCGAAAGTGGGAAAGGTTCATCGGTGACGCGGATGCGGTACGTGAAGCGGCCGATGAGCTGTGGGCCGAGTCGCGTTTTGCCGCGCCGGTCAGCAATGTCATTCTGTTTGCCCAGGGCCGCGCCGCGATTCTTGCCCTCGACTCGGCGGCAGCAAAGCTGCTGGACATGGCGAACCGTCTCGCGAACTTCTTCAACACCCGTGGAACTGCCCTGAGCAAGAGCTCACAGGAGCTCCAGCAGCAGATCGAGGCGCTCAGGCGCGACATCGACCGCGTGGCGGAAAGCGAGGAACTGGCGCGCAGCGAAGCGAAGAACACGCTCAAGGATCTGGAAAAGCGCTCGGACGGGATGTTCAGGCAGGTTAAAAACCAGGTCGGCAGGGCTATCGATGTCATTTTCGACGAGCGCAAGAAGGAGGAACAGAATCTGGCAGCCGCGGAAGCCAGGGAGGAACCGCAGGAGAGCCCCGCTAACCTTTCAATTTTCAGCGTGCTCGCTGCCTTCCTCAAACGTCCCCATGCCGGTTACGAGCGGCCGGACTCGCCACATTTTGACCCTGAAAACCCGGTCATGACGTTTTCGTCGCGGGAGGATGCGGAGCAGAAGCTGCGTGCCGTCCAGGCTGAACTGCGTCGCATCGTCCAGGCCGGCGAGTCTGCGATGAAGGACGAGATGTCCGGCGCACTTGAAGGCTTCCAGAAGAACTTCAGCGCCAGCGTGGTGGCACGCGCCAGGGGCATCATCGACGAAATGCGCAGCCGGCTGAAAGACGATGGCTTCGAACTGCGGCTTGAAGTCCCGCCAGCTGCGGTCCTGTCCCTGCCGTCCAGTGGGGGCCGCCTGCTCGGCGACCTGATCAGTGAAAAAACCGAACGGCGGAGCCGCCGGCGCCGCCAGAGTGGTGCTTGGGGCAAGGTGTGCAGCCTGTTCGGTACCGATGACTGGGGCTGGGAAGACTATACGGAAAGCGTCGACGTGTACCAGATCGACAGCCGCGCCATCAGGACGTCGGTTGACGAAGACATCAATCTGGTTTTCGATGGCCTCGACGAGGCACTTGCCGAAAAAATCCGCCAGCCGCTGGAGAAGGGCATCGACGAGTTCTTCCGCCAGTTCAGGGACACCGTCGAGCACATCCGTGGTGACCTGCTGCAGGGTCTGCAGGACGTCGGCCGCACGCGGGACGAGCAGGAAGAACTGCTGCGCCATCTTGCCGACCTGAAGCGGAATGTCCCTGCCATCCAGCAGGACAGCAGCGGGCTGAAGCGCGATGTTGGCGACAGCCTCGACATGCCGGGAGTTTCCGCATGAACGGCACGACGTCCGGTCCGGCACTGGCCGACGTGCTGGGGGCACTGCCGGAAAAATTCGTGGTTGATTTTGCCAACGGCATCGACGTCAGCCGCGATCACATCGCCGTTCAGCGCCAGCGCGGCGCCATGTTCGACCGCCTCTGCGACAGCTTTACCGGGAGCGCACAGCGCCGCCAGACTGCGATCAATGCCAGTCTGGCTGACGGTGTGGCCGGCTCGCTGGCATGGCTTACCGAACTGACCGGCTCGCTTGCGCGCAGCAACCTCGCGGTCAGCCAGGTTCAGCAGCGCGTGATCATGCTGCAGGGAGCGCTCACCGAAGTGGCCGTGCACGCGGCTGATACACGCGAACAGCTGCAGCGTCTCGGAGACAACCTTGCGCGCAGGATGGACGGCTTTGCTGGCGAACTGGTGCGCATCGACACGGTCCAGCGTGCGGGAGTCCACCTTGATCTCGTGCTCAGCAAATGGCAGGCGGGCGTGTTCGCGCGCCTGTCGCCGGCGGGCCGCTGTTATGCCGCGCTGGAAGAACTGCGCTGGGGCGAGTTTGGCGATTTCTATCTCAACACCGCGCCGGGAAAGCGCAGCAAGCATCTGGAACTGCTGCGCCATCGCGTGCTGGGTCAGCTGGCCGCCGACGTCCGGGCTGCCGCAGGTACCCGCCTCGACACTGCTGTCTGGCTGGCGCGGGACGCCGGTGACGCCCGTCAGGCCGGCGAACTGCAGGAAGGCCTCGCCTATCTGGGCGACTGGGCTGATGTCGCGCAGGCACCTTTCGTGTTCAGCGCCGCGAACGCACCGGCAGAGCTGCCAATGCTGCTGCCGCGCCGCTGCTCGGCCGAGAGAATGGCCGATGCCCTTGTAGCGGAAGTGTTTGGAGAAGCCGCATGAACCGCCCCCGTATCGGACTGGTCCTGTCAGGCGGCGGTGCCAAGGGGGCTTACCACGCAGGTGTGGTGAAGGCCCTGGCCGAAATGGGAACCGCCGTCGACGCCGTGGCCGGCGCAAGTATTGGTGCCCTCAACGGTGCCGTCCTTGCCTCTGCGCCCTCGCTCGCTGACGGGGCCGCGCGGCTGGAAGAGCTGTGGAATACGCTGGCGTCCGAGCCGCCCCTGCGGCACAACATGCCCGCCTATCTGAAGCTTGCGCTGGCTGGCGGCCTGGCGCTGGCTCCGGGCAGGTTCGATATCCGTCTCGAAGAACTTGCCCGGCAGTCCGGGCTGCCTCTGCCCGGCTGGCTGCAGGACTGCATGAGCGACGGCCTCCTTTCATCGGGGCCGCTGCATGACCTGATGAACCGCTATCTCGACCCGAAGGCGCTGCACCATGGTCTGCCGCTGTACATTTCCGTTTTTGAAAGCATGGGCGGGGGGGCGGACCTGCTGGAGGCAGTCGCTGCCGGGATCGGGCTGCGCGACTCGAGACCTTCCACGTTTTTCCATGTGCAGTCACTCGCGCCCGACCAGCAGCGCAGCGCCCTGCTGGCCTCGGCAGCCATTCCGGTACTGTTTACCGGACACCAGATTGCAGGCAAAACCTATACGGATGGCGGCCTCGGTGGCTGGATGACCTCGCAGGGCAACACCCCCATTACGCCCCTGCTCGAAGCCGGTTTCCGCGACATCATCGTCACGCACCTGTCGGACGGCAGCCTGTGGAGCCGCCATGATTTCCCGGACGCGAACATTATCGAAATCCGTCCGCAGGTGCCGATCGCACGCGACGGCAGCCAGAGCGACCTGCTGGGCTTTGACCAGCGCAGGATTCCTTCATGGATCGCCCAGGGCTACACCGATGCAATGGCATGCCTGCAGCGTGTCGCGGGTGCCACTGCCGCGCGCGGCGCGCTCAAAGAGTCGGAACAGCTGCTTGCGGCAGAAAAAGCCACGCTGCCGGCACTGGATGCCAGCCTGGATGACGTTCTCGCGCGCCTCCGGCGGCAATGAACCGGGCCGAGGCCGGCGCCGGCATGGCGGTAACGCGGCATGGAGACGTGCCGCGTGCGGCACTGTGCGGGCCTGTCGCAGCCGGTATGGCTTCACCGGGCATATCTGAGGAAGAAAGACCCGGGCTCTGCGGGCGGCACGCCCTGTCCGGTGCCTGACCCGTTCAACATACCCGGACCGAAACCGGCCGTTGCTGCTCACGCGACGGCGGCGGGCCCGGCAGTCCGGACAACAACCACAACAGAACCTTGCGGCTGACCACCATGGAACCGGTAGAACTGAAATTTACGGAAGCGCCCCATTTTTATGAAGTCCTGGATACCCTTGTCGCGGCTACGGAAGTCATCATTACCTTCGGCAGGGAAAAGCCGGCCGCGGATTCGGACCTCTGGAAGCGCCTCAAAAAGTGTGAAGGATGGGACCGGGTAGAAGCCGAGCTCGTCAATGTCGGCAGGGGGCAGCCGTCTCCCCTCGCCAGCATGATTGCCCCTTCGCTGAAGTCGACCCTGACCAGACAGTCCCTGTCAGGGATGGAAACCGCCGTCATCATCTCGGTTGTGTTCGCGGTCTGGAGCGCAGTCATGCTATCTGTATGGAAGGGTGTCCATCTTGACGTAGAGTATGACCATGAAAAAAAGAAGGGCCGGATCCGGGTAAACAAAAAGAAGCCCGAGGCCCGCACGGCCCGCAGGACCCGCAGCACCACCAGCGCGTAAGCGCCGTCCGGAAAACCCGGGTCCGTTTCGCACCGGCTCTTCGTTACGTGCCCACGCGCACCGCGCGGCTCCGGATGAGGTCCGCGCCCGCTTTTTGCGGAAAAACGGTGCACCGGCAGACCCGCCGGCAGGAACCCGCAGTGCCCTGGCCTCGCCACCCGGGCAGACCGTCCGGAGCTGACTGGTGCTCAGCGGCTCCGGCAGGAAACGATTCTCGCCCTCATCAGCTGTGCGATCGCGGCGCATACCGGTACCACGGATGCGCTCCCGAACAGCCTGTAGGCTTGGGTATCGGATACCGGGATGCGGAAATCCGATTCTCCCGGACCGTCAAACCCCATCAGCCGTGCGCACTCGCGTGGCGTCAGCCGGCGCGGCCTGTTGTGCGGATCTCCCTGCTCCAGCGCGGGATCGTAACCGCGGCTGACAAGAATGTCGGCGCCGTCCACATGGTAGCGGGCAGTCAGCGGACGCGTCACGTCATGCGGTCCGACCAGGCTGTAGCCGGGGTCGCCGCCGCTGGCCCTGAACCTCGCAGAACGGGCCAGAAAGTATTCCCACTGGCTGGCCGGCAGGATGTAGCGGGGATCTACATAGGCATCCAGAATGTCGCCGAGTTCCGGTTTCGTGACGGGGAAGAAATCACGGATACCGGCCAGCGTGAAGCCGTCGTGCATGCCGAGATCGCGCCGGAAGCCGGCAAGCACGAGGCGCTCGCGGTGCTGGGGCACAAAATGGACGGCATTGATGATTTTCGGGTCCGCCCCCTCCGTGGCACCGGCGTCGGCCACGTCATATCCAAGCTCTTCAAGTGCGGCCAGCATGATCCGGAGCGTTCTGCCCCCGTCATGGACCGCCATGATCCGCGGGGTTTCGATGACGAACGCCGCAGGCTGCTTCGCATCGAGAATCCTTGCGACGTCAAAGAAGAGCGAACGGCGCCATCCCTGTCCGGCGTCTTCCCCGGCAGTCGGGTCTTCAGAAGCACCGTGGAAGGGTAATGCCGGCAGACTGGCCAGCAGCACGTCATGGTCGGGCACGCATGTGTCGATCTGGCGGCGGGCTTCCGCTTCCGTGACGTCATCGCGCATGGCAAGCGTTATGTCACGGATGTCTTCGTTAAAGGTGTGAACCGCTGCATCCGCATAATGGTTTGCCTTGTAGGTACGGACCGCGAACGGGTTCCCTTCACTCGTCAGGACGCAGCGGCCACCCGCCTGTTCGAAACCGCGGCGCATTCCGCCAATGCCCGCAAACAGGTCGATAAAATCGAAATCCGCCTGCCCTTCCCGGACAGGCGCCGCCGGCAGCAGGGAGCGCAGGTGACGGTATTCGGAACCGGAAAGCTGCGCCGCCGGGTCGCCTGCGGCGCCACGCCTTACCCGTTCGGCTGTCCAGTCGGCCGGCACCGCCACGGCAAGATACCCGGCGACAAAACGTGGTTCGTAAATTTCGAGCACCCTGGCGAGCAGTATGGAAGAAGGACTCTGTAGACCCATGGTTATCCGAGCAGGGGTCCGGCACGGCCATCCGCCGCACCGGTCTGGCTGCAGGGATGACAGGCGATACCCAAGAATAAGAAAGAGCTGCTCTGCTGATGGCCTACCTTTCAGCAGAGACAGCTTCATCACCGACGCCAGCCATTGCCGCTGCGACCGGAAACGGTCTGCAGTGCAGCTGCAGGAGCCTGATGCCAGTGCGGCTCTCCGGCACCGGCCCGCCCGCTGGCGCGACCGTGTCCGCTCACGCTTCGTAAAGCCTGCACAGCCATATGCAGTTCAGCGTCCGATGGCGGCACCCGGATGCGACACATCCTGTCGGGCCGCTAGGCGAAACTGCGGCTGCCGCACCGTTCATGGCACAAACCCGTCAATTTGCCGACATTTTACCAGGGTAATACTGGATGAAATTCACGGATTTCCACAAATTTGAGAAAGCACCGTTTTCGAACGGGACACAGATGTAACGTATGCATCGCGTATCTTGTGATGAAACTGGGAACAATTTATTCTTTAAAAGAAAACTTCGTGCAGGCTGCCAGTGGTCATGGCAGTGATAGCGCTTCTCCTTCTTGCCGCGGGCAGTGCCCGCTACGGTCACGCCATGTTTTGTGCAGTCCACATCAGACACTGCCCCTCCGCTCCAAAGTACTGCATGCCCTGCCCTGGAAGCATCCGGCTGACTGCCTTTCTGCCTATTTCTGAGGAAACCCGCCTTGCCTGACATGCTCGAAGTACTGCCGGATCCGGTCAGCCTGATCGAATCCATGCGTGCAATCGGTTACACGCCCGAAACGGCGCTCGCCGATCTCATTGACAACAGCATCTCTGCCGGCGCCTCGGTGATCGGCATCGAATACGATGCCGCCGGCGAGCCGTTCGTGGCGCTGCTGGACAACGGGCGCGGCATGGACGCCGCAGAGCTGACCAGCGCCATGCGTCATGGCAGCCGCAACCCGGTCGACGCCCGCGCCGCCCAGGATCTCGGACGGTTCGGGCTTGGCCTGAAAACGGCGTCGCTGTCGCAGTGCAGGCGCCTGACGGTGGTGAGTATCCGGAGCGGCCAGGTACACGCCCGCTGCTGGGACCTTGACGTGGTACAGCACGAAAACCGCTGGGTCGTCGTGGTGCCGTCTGCCAGGGAGCTGAAGAAGCTGCCGCTGTACGCGGAACTGGTGGCACAGGACAGCGGCACGCTGGTGGTCTGGCAGTCGCTCGACCGTCTCATGTCCGGCTCGGCACGCCCTGCCGAAGAAATGACGGTCCGCATGGCAGACCTCCACAGCCACCTGTCGTTCGTATTCCACCGGTATACCCGCCGCGAAGGTACGAGCCCGCCGGTCGACATCAGCATCAATGGCGTAAAACTGAAGCCGCTGGATCCGTTCCTGAAAGACAACAGCTTCACACAGCCGCTCGAGGGCCAAGAAATCAGGATCGAAGGCGAACGGATCGGCGTGCAGCCGTACGTGCTGCCGCATATGAGCCATCTGGGCCACGACGAGGCGGAAACTGCCGGCGGCCGGGAGGGCCTGCGCAGCCGGCAGGGCTTTTATGTGTACCGCAACCGCAGGCTCGTGATCTGGGGTACCTGGTTCCGCCTCGTGTCGAAGGAAGAGTTTTACAAGCTGACCCGGGTCCAGGTCGACATTCCGAACACGCTTGACCACCTGTGGGCACTCGACATCAAGAAGTCGGCTGCCTACCCGCCCGACGTCATCCGCGACCGCCTGCGCGACCTCATTCCCCATTTTTCCGGGACCAGCCGCAACACGATCACCTACCCCGGCCGCAGACAGAAGCAGAAAACGGGTTTCGTCCCGCTGTGGGAAAGGATCGAGCCATCGCGCGGCCGCTTCCGTTACCAGCTCAATCCGGACCATCCCGCCATCCGCCACCTGTCGGACAGCCTCGACAGTACTGCGCAGGGCGCGCTGCAGCAGTTACTGGATCTTGCCGCCGCGGCACTGCCGCTGGAGTCGATCTATTCGGACATGTGCAGTGACGGCCGTGGCGCCGCGCAGGCAGCGGAGTACGCGGAGACGGCGGCGCTTGCCGCAAGGATGATTGGGGTTACCGGGCTGGATCTGGACACGGTGCTGTCGCTGGATCCGGTCGCGCGTTTTCCCCAGTACCACGAACGGATCCGGAAGGAGCTTGGCTGATGAACGGTTTCGCATTCGATCACGTCGGGATTGCCATGGGCATCATCAATGGCCGGCCGCTGACGGATACCCTGCTGGAGGATGTGCTCGGGCGGCTGGCGATGCTCGATCCCGGGCTTGGCGAGGACGGGCTGCAGCGCGTGCGCAGGAAGCTCGAGTCGACGGTCGGCATCCGCATGACGGTCGGCGAGGTCGTCCGTGAAAGCAGCTTTTCGCCATGGGTCTCCGACGCGAAGGGAAAAATCACGTGGAACTACTGGGACAGCTATCGGCAGCTGCTGGCCAGCCAGGGCTGGAATCCTGACGTCGTGCGGGTGCTCGACGAGGACACCGACAACATCCTGACGGAGTGCGGCAATCCGGCATGGGAAGGCGCCTGGAACCTGCGCGGTCTCGTGATGGGCGACGTCCAGTCGGGCAAGACGGCCAGCTACAGCGGCCTGATTGCCAAGGCGGCGGACGCCGGCTACCGGGTGATCGTGCTGCTGACTGGCATGATCGAGGATTTGCGGCGCCAGACCCAGGAGCGTCTCGACCTCGGTTTCGTCGGCCGCGACAGCCGCGATGTGTTCGGCAACAGCCGCAGCACCGATGCGATCGGCGCCGGAAAATACCGGAAGCGCTCGGCCAATGTGCTGACTTCCGTCGACTTCGACTTCCTGACGAACAACGCCAAGATCCTCGGCGGAATCCCGCTCGCCAACATCAGCGAACCGCTGCTGTTCGTCATGAAGAAAAACAGGGCGCCGCTGGAGAACCTGACCGCCTGGCTCGAAACCCAGCTGAAGCAGACCGGCCTCGATACCCACCAGCTGCCGCTGCTGATCGTCGACGACGAGGCCGACAACGCCTCAGTCAACGTCCGGAAAGAAGGGCAGGAACCTGCCACGATCAACCGTCTCATCCGCGGCATCATCGGGAAGTTCGCCCGTTCGTCGTACGTGGCCTATACCGCCACGCCGTTCGCGAACGTGTTCATTAACCCGGACAACGAAACCGACCTGTTCCCGTCGAACTTCATCTACAGCCTGAATTCACCGTCACACTACATCGGCGCCGCCAGCATATTCCTTGAAGACGGAAAGCACCATCACCAGCTGCGCGACATCGATGACGCCGAAACCAGTTTTCCGTATGTGCACAAAAAGGACCATGCCGTTTCGGCACTGCCGGGCAGTCTGGAGGAAGCGGTCCGCGTGTTCCTGCTGGGCTGCGCGGTGCGCGACCTGCGCGGCGAGGAGCTGCGCCACCGCTCGATGCTGGTCAACGTCAGCCGCTTCACCGATGTCCAGGCGCGCGTCTCGGAAAAGATCCGCAGCTTCCTGTATTGCCTCCAGCAGGAAATCCACCAGTACCTCGCCGGCAGCTCGTGGCAGCGCCATCCGGACCTCGTGCAGCTGGAGCAGACGTGGAACGGCGAGTTCGCCGGAAGTGGCGTGACGTGGGACGAAATCCGGAAGAGCCTGCACGAGTCGGTCGCTTCGATCAAGGTGGTGACGGTCAACCAGAAGACCGAACAGGACGAAAAGCTCGACTACTCGCGTTACCAGAACACCCGGATGGGGCGCCGTGTCATTGCGGTCGGCGGCCTGACGCTGTCGCGTGGTCTGACTCTTGAGGGCCTTGCCGTCAGCTACTTCTACCGCAACTCGAAGGCCTACGACACGCTGCTGCAGATGGGCCGCTGGTTCGGTTACCGGCCAGGCTACGATGACCTGTTCCGCATCTGGATGGATGCCGATGCCCAGAGCTGGTACGCGCACATTGCCGGCGCAGTGGCCGAACTGCGCACCGATTTCCGGCGCATGGCCGCCAACCGCCTGCCACCGTCGCAGTTCGGCATCCGCGTCCGGGCACACCCGGACACGCTGATCGTGACCGCACAGAACAAGATGAGAAGCGGGAAGGATGTCGCCCATTCGGTGTCGTTCAGCGCGTTCGGTGCCGAAACACCGTTCCTGCCGCGGGCTGCGGCGCAGAACGCCGCAAACGTGCAGCGGGTTGCCGCCTTCATCAGGAATGAGGGGGACGCGACCCCGGCAGGCAGCCGCTTCGTGTGGACCGGCATTCCGAAAGCCCGGATAGCGGAACTGCTGGCCGGGCTCGACATCAGCAACATGAACATGCAGTTCGTGCCGGACGCCCGGGATGGTGTCCGGCCACTGGTGCGTTTCATCGCCGACAATGGCTATGCGGTCCTCGATACGTGGGACGTCTGCATCCCGCAGGGCCTGGGCGAAGGCGTGCCCGGGATCCTGGTACCCGTCAGTGGCGGACAGCCGGCCGAAATCCGCTGCCGCCAGCGCCAGTTCGAAAAGACCGCGAAAAATGTGCCCTATCTCAAGCTCAACAGGCAGCGCGTCGGCGAGACCAGCGACGAGCTGGTGGGGATTACGGAAGACCGGATCCGCGCAGCCGGGGTGGACTGGCTGAGACAGGGTGAAAAGGACCAGAAGGCGCGGTCCGTACCAGGCCACCAGTACCGCAGGTTCCGCTCCGGGCCCCTGCTCACGGTCTCTTTTATCGAGGCCAGGGATCCCAGTGAAAAGAATGCCGGGAAGATGATGACGGCCGCCGAAGCCGGCACGCAGCCGATGGTCGCGCTCAGTCTCAGCTTCCCCGACTTCGACCCGCTGGCGAATGGCGAGAAGGTCGTATACCGCCTGAACCGGGTCGCACTGCGTGACCTGCTGGGCGATGACGAAGGTGAGGACGATGACACGGATTGAGACGCTCTGGGAATCGCTGCGGGCAGACGCTGGCCCGGGCCCCGCCGGCGGCGACGGCTGGCAGCTGGTACGGATCGGTACCGAACATCCGTTCGACATCTACGCCGGCATCGATGGCGGAGGCCACGCCGTATTTGCCATCAGCGTCAGCGTGAAGCCGCCAGCGGTCGATGCCGACACCCAGGCCCTGTCGTATTTCACGATGCCGCGTGCCGGCGGACGGTCTCTCATGGGACTGCGCCTGACGGCAGAGTCCCTCGAAAGCGTGTTCGGCCGTCTCTGCCAGGACCTTGCCGACGCGGCGGCGGACATCGGTAGCGAGGCTGCCCTCGTCTCCCTGTTCCGCGCGCGCATGCAGCTGTGGAAGAGGCTGTTCAGGGACGGCAGCCCTGGCCTGCTGAAGAAGCAGGAAATCCGCGAACTGGTCGCCGAGCTGCTGGCGCTCGGCGATTACATCCGCGCCGATTCCGGCGTGGCCATGCAGGCGGTCGCCTGCTGGAAAAACCCTGGCGCCGCCCAGGACTTCGTTTTTCCGGACCGGGCCGTCGAGGTCACATCCGTGCCGCCGGGTGCCGGCGCCGTCGGCATCGGATCGGCACTCCAGCTGGATGCTGCGGTACCGCTGACGCTGCGCATCTGCGTGCTGCGCGAAAGCGCCGCCAGCGAGCCGGGCGCGCTGACCCTGCCCCTGCTGGTGGCACGTATCGCGGCCATGCTGGCCGGCGTGCCTGGTGCAGTGGGTGCGCTTCATGACAGGCTGCTGACGGCCGGCTACATCGAACACGGGTATTACGAAAGTATCGCGTTCGTGCCGCTGGAAACGCGGCACTACGCGGTGGAAGACGCCTTCCCGAGACTCATACCTGCGACCCTGCCGTCCGGTATACCGGACGTCACCTATACCATCCTTCTTGCCTCGATCGGGGCTTTCCAGATTCCGGAGCATCCTTATGCAGCCTGACGATTTTCTCGGTGAACTGCGCCAGCTGGTGGCGCGCCGCAGCCAGGCGGACCACCTGGTCGATACCCTCGCGTTTGTCAGGGAGGTGGCCGGGCGGCTGGAAGAAGACCCGGTGTTCGGCGAATTCGAGCCGGTCGAGTACCAGGGCGCGGGCGCGCGGAACAGGACCCTCAAGCTGCACGGCTTCACAAAGCTGGACGAAGCCGACGGCAGTATCGGCATCGTACTCGGACGCTGGGAAGAACTTGATGCGCCAGCGACGCTGCACACGGCGACAGTCGACCAGCTGACTGCGTGGATGGAAAATTTCGTCCGCGAGGCGATCGAAAACGGTCTTCACGAGCGGGTGGCAGAAGCCAATCCCGCCTACGAACTCGCGCTGCAGCTGGACAGTGAGGCAGCAAAAATCAGCCGCATCCGGCTGCACATTTTCACGAATCTGACCCTCAGCAACAAGTTCAAAGAGGAACTGCTGGACGACATCGCCGGCATTCCCGTCGAACGCCACATCTGGGACCTGCAGCGCCTTACTGCCCTGTACGAGTCCAGCCGCGAGCGCGAGGCCGTACACATCGATCTCGAAGAACTCGGCGGGACGGCGATTCCATGCCTTGAGGCAGCCCGCTCGGAAGACCTTCGCTCGTACCTGTGCGTCGTGCAGGGCGACCAGCTGGCCAGTCTGTTCGACCGCTATGGCAGCCGTCTTCTGGAGGGCAACGTACGCTCCTTTCTCGGGATGAAGGGTGGCGTCAACAAGGGGATCCGGGCCACCATCCAGGACGTGCCGGACCTGTTTTTTGCGTATAACAACGGCATCGCGGCCACCGCATCCGACGTCACGGTCGAGTCGCGTGGCGGGCAGATGGTGATCACCGGCCTGACAGACCTGCAGATCGTCAACGGTGGGCAGACTACTGCCAGCATCCTGAACGCGCGCAAGAAGGACAGGCTGAGCCTGAAGGGTGTCTCGGTCCAGATGAAGCTTACGCGCGTGCTGCCGGACCACGCACAGAACCTGATTCCGCGGATCGCGGAATTTGCCAATACCCAGAACAAGGTGGCGGCGGCCGACTTTTTTGCAAACCACCCGTTCCACCGCAAAATGGAAGAGATTTCCCGGCGCCTGCTCACCCCTGCCAGGGCCGGCCAGCGCATCCAGAGCAAGTGGTTTTACGAGCGCGCGCGCGGCCAGTACCAGAACGGACGGCTTTATCTGAGCAAATCCGAACAGACGGCTTTCGAGAGCGAATACCCGGCCAGCCAGCTGCTCGGCAAGACGGACCTCGCCAAATATGCCCACACATGGGACGAAAAGCCGTACTGGGTCAGCCTCGGCGCACAAAAGAATTTCTCGAAGTTTGCCGGAAAGTTCTCGAGCCGTAGCAGCGAGGTGACCGAGGCCGAATACTGGGAACGTCTGAGCCCCGAGTACGGTGATGGCTATTTCCGGAACATCGTGGCGGTGGCACTGATCTGGAAAAAGATGGAAGGGATCGTCGATGCCGGCCGCGGTTCGTGGTACGAGGGCGGCTACCGTGCCAACATCGTCACCTATACGGTGGCCAAGCTGTTCCATGACATCAGGCAGGCAGGCGGCGAGATCGACCTGGACCGGATCTGGACCCGGCAGGATGCCGGGCCCGAGATTGCCAGCCGTCTCGAGCAGCTGGCGCCCAGCGTGCAGATGTCCCTGCTTCTCCCGCCGCCGGGTGTAAAAAACGTTGGCGAATGGTGCAAGAAGGAAGACTGCTGGAAAAGCATCGCGGCACTGCATCTGCCCTGGGATGGCAGCGTGCGCGCCATTGCGGTACCAAAGAGCCGGTTTGCCGAAAAGAAGAACGATGACAGGAAGCAGGGCCAGGTTGACGACGGCATCGGACTGCAGACACGGCTGCTCGAACTGACGATGTCCGGCTACTGGACCGCGCTGCACACCTGGTCGCGCAGGACCACCCACCTGTCACCGCCCGACATGGCGCTGGTACTCAAGGCCAGCACGCCACAGGGATTTCTCAAGATCACACAGCTGAAGGACCAGAAAAAGCTCGCGCTCCTGCAAAAATCGGCAGAGGACGAGGGATTCCGGCACCAGACGTGACCACACCGGTCACTCCGCTGGGGCCGGTGTGGAACGGCAGCGTGCCGCGAGCGCGCTACCAGTCGCTCCCGCACCATGCACCCGGGCCGGTGGTGGACGGGATCAGGTCACGCAGAAACCGGTATGCCCGAGTCCTGACAGGTCGACCACGTAGCCGAACTGTACGATACCTGCCGGCAGTGCTCCGTCCGTGAAACTGTCGGGAGTGATCCGGGGAAACGTCGCATCCACCGTGAAGCGGCGGGATTCCAGCAGTCTGTAGGTGTCGCTTCGGGCCGAACTTCCCGGTTCGAGCCCGCATCTGTCCAGCAGCTGTTCCAGCCTGTCCCTGTCTGCGCCGAGTGCGGTGAGGCGGCCGGCGACGGTTTCAACCGACAGGCCTTCGGGAGAAGGTTCGAAGCGCTGGTGTACCAGGAACAGATTTCTGTCCTGGGGCGCTGCCAGCTGGAACTGTCCGGCGACATGTACACGCATGTCGTAGCGCGTCAGGGTCGATTTCACCTCGTACCACGCGCCCGGCGTCTCGATGTCCACGGAGCCAGCCTGTGGACCTTTCCAGGTGGGCTGCGTGCCCAGTCTGAACAGGTGTTCAAGAGCCAGCATCTCGCCCAGAACGCTATAGGCGGTAACGTTGACCACTGCATTGCCGAGCAGCTGGCGCCAGTTCTGCCACCAGCCACGGGGATCGGCAACCAGCGCGCGCCGGGCCGTGCCGCCGGGCCCGGGATCGACCATCTGGGCGCACACGACTGCGAACTCGTTGCGCAGGCCATACGACGATGATTCAAGCCGCAGCAGATGGCGCGGTACACCCGACACCACGCGCTCGACCGTCACCAGCCTGGCACCGGCAAAACGTTCGGATACGCACAGTGGCTCCGGTAAGGGGACGGCAACACCAAAGCTGTCGTCCTCGCGGAATACCCAGGCCGTAAAACCGTCTCCGGCGGACTGTAACCGCAGCATCGAGCCACTCCTGTCGAGGCTGGCCATGGCGGTTCTGATTTCGTTCAGCAGTTCCATCATATCCCTGTCTTTCAGCGGGCGGAGGCCGCCCTGCGCCTTGCAGTCCTGTCGCTGCCGGCCAGTACCGTGTACAGGCCGGCGACGTAGCCATCTGGCCCGTCCTCGTGCAGTTCCGGTTCAGTGACCACGACCTTCATCGTATTCAGCGTCATGAGCTCGCGGAAGCGCTCGGTACCCGGCTTTCTGGCCCTGTGCATGCTGCGCGCACGCATGATTGCGCGGTAAAGCCCGATCCGGAATCCATCACGTCCCGGTCGCTCGACCAGCTGGACAATGTCGTCAGTCGTGACGTCGGCGAGAATGGCACGGGTTTCCTTTTCGCTACCCTGCCAGGACAGGTGGATGAACCACCATACGGCACGCAGCCATATCCGGCTGCGGCTGGACCAGAAACGTGCGCGCTGGTGGTCTTCCCAGCGTTCGGCGACGACATCCGGCAGCACTTCCAGCGACAGGTGGCGCCAGAAACCGTCCGCCGACGCCTGCCGCACGCCGAAACCGCGGTCTTTCAGAAGACTGTACAGTGTCAGCCCCACCTCGACATCGTAGCGCCCCCGTGCCGTTTTCGTTGCAGGCGGCGGCGGCATGCCCGCCAGCAGTGCCGTGCGGATCCCGGCATAGTCGGGCGTCAGCGGGCCCGGTGCAAACTGCCCTGCCTCCTCCAGCGCGGCAAAACGCCGCTCTGCGCTGGCGCGGTCGTATTCGATCCATTTCATGCTGCTGTCTCCTGTGGGCGCGTCAGACGGTCAAGCCACAGCTGCGCAGACTGCATCCGCGTCAGCGGCGAGTCGGTGTCGATCGCGCCGGCGCCGATCAGACCCGCGACCGTGTGGGCAATACTGCCTGGCTCCGAAATGCAGTGGCTGTCGCCGGTAAGGCGGCTGAAGTCGTCACCAGTCTCTTCGGCCACCCGTGTGACAAGGTGGGCCAGCCAGCATGCGACCACCTGCTTCATGAGCGGATTAAGCCCGGCTGCGGGGTTCTGGCTGTCACGCAGTGCCGGCGCGTCCGGGTGACCCGTGTTCAGGACGAGGGCGACATGGTCCACCGAAAACGGATCGGCAAGCAGGTCGTTCCAGTTTTCACGGAGTTCCCACAGTGGCCGTTCGGGCCCCAGATCCTCTTCCACGATCGGAAACAGCGAGCTGTCGGCGTCGATCACCAGCGTCACCGGTCCCCACAGCATGCCCAGACGCGAACCCCTTGCGGTGGCCATGCCTGCCCGCGTGGCGCCTGGTGCCCGGCCCCCGAGATATACCTGCAGCGACAGACTCCCGGACCCTCTCAGCGTACCTGCGTCGAGCGTGAGCGAGAGGGCCAGCGGCGTCCTTGCCGAGCAGTCCGCCAGGCGGACGGTAATGCCTTCGCCAAGCTGGCGATACCCGGATTCGGACGAGGTCCACTCGGCTGCGACCAGCAGCGCCGCGCGCTCTCCGGTAATCCCGTCTGGACCGAACAGCGGTTTCAGGCTGGAGGGTTTCAGCGCCCAGTGGACGTTGAGATCATGCAGGTCCGCGTTCCAGTCACTGTCGTGTCCGAGCGTGATTTCACTGTCATCCGTGGCTGCACCGGGCGCCGGTCCGCTCGAGCTGAATTCCAGAGTGACACCCGGTTCAAGGCCCTCCGGAAAGCTCCCGGTAATGGTACGGAATGGAAAAATGGCAGTCCTGCTCACAGTAATCCTTCCACGACAACCGACGCCTCGACAAGGGGACAGAGGTCTCCGGTCCCCGCTTCCGGAAACACGATGCTGAAGCTGCCCTGCAGTACCAGGGCATCCGGTGGCTGCTTCGGCCGTCTTTCCGGAAGCAGCCGCAGGGTGCTTCCGTTCAGCTCGATTTTCAGCGGCACGCGCGCCCCTGCGTCGGGTCCCAGCTGTGCAAGTGCGACATCCGTCAGCATGAACGGGAAACTTCCAAGTCCGTTCTCGTGCCACATCTGCCGGGATACCGGTCCGCGTTCGGAGTCAACCAGCAGGGTGATCTCGCGGGGCGCTGTGCCCGTACCCCAGTCGAGCTGCCATTCGACACTGATGCGGTCGCGCCCGTACTGTGTCCCACTGGTCCGGAACGCGAAGCGTGGTCCCCCTGCGCCACCGCGCCGGCCACCTGCCCCTCCCGTGCCGGTACCAGCGCCCCTTCCGGGCGCACCGCCAGTGCGGCCCGGGGCACCTGGCGGGCGCGGCGATGCGCGGCCATGGCGTCCGTCAGGACCCAGTCCGCGCCGGGGGAGCAGGAGGCCGGCCAGGCGACGGGCAAGCCCGATCGCAATGCCTTGGCCTTCACCTTGGACAGGCGGAATGACATGGTCACGCAGGCGTTTCGATACGTTGCTGCGGATCCGGTCCGCGATGCTGTAGCCGGCGAGATCGGCCCACTGGTGATGGTCGGAGCGCTCGCAGCTGCGCAGGTAGGATTCGACCGTTGCTTCCGGCTGGCCCAGCCTGTCACGAAGGGGCGCGGCAAGGCGCCGCCCGGGCTCCGGCACAAACAGTGCGACAAGGTATTTCCCGTCTGCCGCACCTTTCAGGCCACGGGCCCATCCACGACCGGAACTGCCGTCATCCCAGCGGATGGACATGCCCGGACTGCGCATGAAAGTGACCAGCGGCCGGAAAGGTGGCGACTTCTCCGGCTGGCCAAACAGGCACAGGAAGGGGTCTGGAGCGTTATCCGGCGACGCCATGCCAAGCTGGCGTGCCGTCAGCTGGACTGCAGCAAGGTAACCGGCCGGGCCCGGCGGCTCATACACATTGTTGAGGGCAACCGGTTCGCACAGGACGTTTTCATGTGGTACCTTCCGCCGGCCAAGGTAATCGCCCGGCGCGCGCGCCGCGCTGCCGATTCTGTTATACAGCGACTGGGTAACCTGGAACACTGGCAGCATTTCCTCCCGGCTGATCTTTCTGCCGTTGACACTGGCGTGGAGCCATGGCCCGGTACGGAACATCGGATTGTCAAGCCGTACGCAGAACCAGCGCTGCAGGGCGACTCCGATATAGGCTGCCTCGCTTTCAAACCACCATGCCGGCAGGCTGCCAGCCGCCGCTGCGGTGTCATCGTCCATTGCCGGCACGGTTATCAGGTCGTCGCGCAGGAAAGGAATGAGAACCGCCGTTCCGGTCTCTTCGCGGTTAAAGGGTCTGGTTCCCAGTGTGGCCAGAATGCTGCGGATCGTCCCGCTGTCGGTGATCGCGGCGGGTCCGCGCTTCGGTCCCTCTTCGCCACACCAGCCTATACCGGTCGAGGTGCGGGTCTGCAGCCTGTCCGCGGCGGTCTCGTTTTCGACCATACAGGCAACCAGACGCTCCGCCGGTCTGCCGCCGTCCAGCGTCCGGCTGTAATAGAAGACCAGTCCGGTTCCCATGCGAAAGTAGCACGTCTTACCCAGTCCCCACGACCCGCCCGCGCCTTCGTCACTGCGGGTACGCCCCACTTCGTAGACCAGCTTGAGAAGATTGCCGTGGCTCTGACCGGGACGGAGCATGTCCATCGATACCGGTCCGGACAGGCCCTCGGTATGCGAGTCACGGATCTCCAGCATCCGTCCGCCTTTGGGGAACTGTCTGCCCAGAAGTTCGCCGCGGATGTGCTCTCCGAGCAGTGCCGCGACCGGTGCCGTGTCATGCCGCCGGATCGAAAAGTCGACGTGTACCGCTGCTCCCGTCCCGTCTTTCGCGAGGGCTGCATCAAGGCTGTTCTGTACGGCCTCACGGACCAGCAGGTCGAGCGGCACCATCGTCAGGTTCTGCATCGAACGCAGCAGCGCCGCGCCCGATTCCTGCATCGGCTGCAGCGCAGGGGTGAAATACTTCATGGTGGCTTTCATTCCGGCGTGTCCGCTCCGTCACTGCCATCTGCGAGGTCCGCCGGAATTTTGACGGTCAAATGGGTGGCAAACTGCCCTGTCTCGCGTCCGCTTTCGGGAAGCCAGATGCTCATGCCGACGATGTGCGCACCTGCCTTCAGTGGTGCCCGTTCCTCCCGTTCGGGCGAAGGCATGCTGTCCTTGTCGATCAGGTAAAGGAGCAGCTGGGGCACACTGCCAACGCCGCCTTCCCTGCGCAGGGCGGCAATCCTGTCTTTGCCTGGTTTTTCCGCATCATGTCCGTCCGCGAGGCTGTCGGCCAGCAGGTCACCCGGGTCACGCAGCACGCCGACCGATACCGAGACCCCCGGTTTACTCCTTGCGAGGAGCCGGGTGCGGTCAATACGGCCGACTGGCCCGCCCGGGACGTCCCAGGACCGCTTTCCGCCCGGCCTGTTGCCGGCGACAACTACGTTCCAGGCACCAAAGCCTGTCCTGTTCTGGTTCTCTCCATACCACTGGAGGAAAGGTTCCAGATCCGAAAAGAACTGGGCATTCTCATGGAACCGGAATCCGGCAAGGAATTCCTTGATGTCGGCGAAGCGTACCGCGCGCCAGACCACCGAGTGACGGTGTCCCTGCGCGGCTTTTTCCGCGCCCAGCCGCTGCAGAAAACGCTCCGTATGCGCCAGATTGTCCGCATGGATGGCTTTCGCATCCGGGCCGTCGTGGAAGACCGTGGTCTGCCGGTTCACCCCGGAAAAGTCGTATTTTGCCCCGGTCTGTGCCTGCATGCGGTTCGCCGCCGTAGGACGGAGCCACGAGGCGCGCGGATGGACGCGGACACGGGGGCCGTAGGCCGACGGCTCGCATCCGAAGTCCATGAAACGCCTGAGGTCATCGCGCAGGTCCTCCTCGGCCACCGTCATGAACTCGAATTTCCTGCGGGTCTGTTCCGGCATCCAGATCCTGGGAAGCAGTTCGTAGCCCTTGCGGTAGCCAAACCAGCGCCCCATCTGCATCAGCGAGTCCGCCTGCGCCGACGCACGGAAAAAATATGTGCTGACGAGGTTTTCGAGTGTCAGGCCGCGCGCCAGTGTGCTGCCGCCGATGACGATGAAGGCGGTAGCGAAATCCGGACTGCTGGGCTCGTCCTTTGCCGGATAGAACAGACGGCGGACCTCGTTCTCGTCGTTCACGCCATTATTCGCACAGTTGTCGACGCACAGGTGAACGCCCCTGCCGTAACTCAGGGCGCCCTCGACGTCAAGGCGGATTGAGGAAACTTCCGAAACTAGTTGGCGCAGTCCGTCGGCGAAATCGTCGAAGGCCGGGTAATCCGTCACCGCACCGAGACGTCCGTATGACGGGAAACGCCGGCGGAAAGCCTCGAGGTCGAGGTCTGCTTTTACCCGCTCCCATACCTGTCTGCATTTTTCCATGAAGCGGGAGGGTGGTTTCCGGATCCGCGTCAGCAGCAACTTTACCGCAGCGTGCATGTTCTCGTGATGTTCCTGGCGCTGGCTCGTGTGGATCAGCATCGTTACGGGCTTGCTGAAACCCGCATGGCGCATTGCGGCAGTGCAGCACAGAAACCAGAGCACGGCATCCTCGAGCGATTTGGGCACCGGCGCACTTCCGTCATCATGCAGCGCCGCAACGGCTTCCTGGTCGGCGGCGGTGACCGTCCTGACGATACCAAGGGCGTCTCTTTCCGCCTCCGGCAGCCCGAAAATCTGGACCGGGCCAAAATGTTCGTCGGACTGGGGCAGGGAAACAATGAAATCTTGGGGATACAGGCCGTCCCCCGGCCCCTCGTTGAGGAAGTTGGCGGCCGGCGTCGCAGTATAGGCTGCATAATTGACGCTGCAGGCACGGACCTGCGTCAGGCTGATGATCAGCTGGTTGATGCGGGTTCTTTCCTGAGCCGTGACCCGGGCGGCATTGATGCTTCCCTGGTCAGCCTCGTCATCGATGATCAGGATCCGCATCTGGTCGAGACTGCGCCGGTCTTCCCTGATCCAGCGGACCAGTCCGTCAAGGCGGGCCGAATTTTTCAGGCAGACCGAAAAGTAGCGGCCCCTGTGACCCGGACTGAAATGGTAGTCCTGGGCACGCTCACCTTCCGGAGCGTCACCGGAAGGATGTTCGATCGCGTGCCAGTGCAGGTTGCCGGTATGGTTGAGATCACCAAGGAGACGCGTTTTGGTCTGCCTCCGCAGGTTCTCCAGGGTGCCGCTCAGCACAATGAACATGTTCCATCCATGATCGGCAGCCATCGCCATCAGCCCCGCCATACTGGCGGTTTTGCCTGACTGGACATGTCCGACGACAAGGCCGCGGACTGCCGGCTGCCCCTGCGTATTCTTGCGCAGGTGCCTGAGGATCTTCAGGGACGAGGTTTCGATGCTTGCGACCGCCCGGTCCGTCCATTTCTGGTCGAGCAGATGCTTCCGGTAGAGCTGCCATGACGAGTGCTGTTCCGTGGGAACCTGGATATCCGGCTCGGTTTCCCCGGCACCAACCACAACCAGCGGGCCACTGACCAGTTCCGCCGTTTCTTCCGCTTTGCGCTTGGCATACACGATGTCCTGCCAGACCTGGCGTCGCACCGCGGGGGAATCGCCCAGACTTGGCCAGCGGAAAAACTGGACTGACATCGTGAGCATGCTGTCCAGATCACCCGGCGCTCCCCCACCTGCAGCCACCAGGTCCCAGTCGAAGCCGTCGAGACGCATCTTGTCGATATGGGCCCGGTATGGGTCGTAAAGGGGATTGATCAGAAAATCAGACACGCAGGGGCTCCCTGAAATTTGTCCGGCCACCATGCGACCGGAAAATATTGTTTATGAGAAATGAAGATTATATGGGTCTTCGCAGACGGCGTGAACCATATAAGGCTGGTGTGGCAAAGCAGAAACGCTTCAAGTATGCGGGAAGTGTGCGACAGAAGATGTCGCAAGAGATATGCCGGACATGCATCGCGACGCAGGCCACGACGGCCGGCATCTGACGATGGAGCTGGTGGTCACGATCATGTTTTCACCCCGGAAGCGCTGTATTTCCAGACCAGGGCGCTTGGGTCAGGGCACGGAGGGCAGCGCTGGCAGCGTTCCTGGTGCACCGGGAGAAGCGGCCGTTCCAGCTGCCGCATGCGGGACGCCGCCACCACGCAGTTCAGCCGTACGGCTGTCGCTGCGCAGCCATGCTGCCAGCGCATCGACGGTACCGGGAATGTCTTTGCCGCGTCCGCGCAGCGCACACTCCCACACGGTCCCAACCCGCCAGCCGGCATCGAGCAGCGCCCGCATTACCTTGGCGTCGTTTTCGCGGTTGCGGCCGATTTTCGCCGCCCAGAACTCTGGCCGCGTGCCCGGCAGCCTGAACAGGGGACAGTCATGCCCGTGCCAGAAACAGCCGTGCACCATGACGACGGCTTTCAGTCCGGGAAAAACGATGTCCGGCCTGCCCGGCAGGTCACGCCGGTTGATGCGGAACCGGAATCCCCGCGCGTGCAGCATGCTGCGGATGAGCTTTTCGGGTTTCGTGTCGCGGTCGCGGATGCCGGACATCATCCGGCTGCGTGTCGCGCTGTCTACGATATCGACCATGGATTGCCTGTAGTTGCAGTTCAGCCCATGATACGCGCGGGGAATTTCCGGTGGCGCCTGTCAGCCCGGCATGTACGAGGCGGCCGGTCCGCGCCCATGTCCGCATGCCGGCCACGCAGGCATTTTCACGCTGCCGCGCGGACGGGAACGGCGGCGGCCGTAACCTGTTTCATCGCGACCCGGGCATACAGCGCATGCGCCGCCTTCGTGATGTCGTTGACGCGCCACTGCGCGCGGCGCTTGTTTTTGGAGGGATTGCTTGCGTGGAGCTTGGGTGCCGGATCGAGATAGATCACACCGTCCGCGATCGCCTGCAGCAGGCGCTCGGCAGTGGTATCGCGGCACCACAGCACCCTCTCGCCGAAAGTCACGAGGTGTTCATAGCCTTCTTCCAGCCCGGCCTGGTCCGGGTTCGGCACCTTGGTGGCAGGGATATACACCACCTCGTTGTGCTTGGCGCCCCAGCAGTTCATCAGGCGCTGCAGGCTCCATGACGCCGCGACGGTACCGTCAGCGGCCACCAGCGCGACATCGATACGGTCGAGCTTCGGCGTCAGCGGCGTGCCCGGATTGTACGGAAAGACCTGCATGCTGCCGTCGGGCGCCGGGTGCTGTTCCCGGATGCGCAGCGTCAGGCCCGATTTCCCGCACGGTTCGTCGGCGCGGTGAATGCCGGTGACGCGGTAGTCACCGCTGGCATCCGGGTAACCGTAGGTTTTCATGAACGCCGTGAAATCGGCCACGTACACGCCGCCATCAGGTTCCGGGGTGAACAGCGTGACTTTCGGCTGGGTATGTGTTTTGAGTTCGATGCCATACAGGTCCCCGTCGCTGTTCGAATTCGGGATGATGCCGAGTGCGTGTTCCAGCGTATAGCCGCAGACCTGGGTGCCCGAGAACGGCAGTGTCTGGCCGTAGGCGTCGAGCCGGCAGCCGCGCAGCGGGCGCCCCAGCACGGCTGCCAGCTCGGTTTCGAGGCGCTGGCGGTTGCCGGTATCGAGCTGCAGGCGCTTGCAGGCGGCGGCGCGTGGCATGCCGGGCAGCGCGGCGATACCGGCTGCGAACTCCTCCCCAATGTCGGTGCAGACGATGCCGACGCATTTTCCGAGAGGCAGGCGGGCCAGTACCAGCACGCGCTTTGCGTCCCCATGCTCCTTCGCGTAGGCAACGGACAGGCTGGCGGGCATGCTGCCGTCAATCGCCTGCAGCCCGGAGATGCGCGCTTCCGGATACTGGGTATAGATGATGGCCTTCACACGCTTTGCCGGGACCAGCACGCCATCGCTGCGGCGCCACGCGAAGTCACTGAAGACCGCCTCGGGGATGCGCTTGCCGGGTGCCGAGCGGTTCTTGGTCATACTGAAACTTTCTCCCCGTTCCGAGATGGTCAGGTCGAAGTCGTCGAACAGGACACCAAAGTCCGATGCGATATAAATCTGGTTCTTGTCGTTCGCGTTTTTCGGTAGCACCTTGATGAGGCCACGTTCTGCCCCGACCGAGGACAGAACGCTCTTCAGCTCTTCTACGTTGCCGAACACGTGCTCGTACGGGACTGACTGGTGCATTGATGTCTCCTTAAAAATTGCAAGGTAACATCAATTTTTCTAATAGTCTATTAGTTTATAGAAAATTTTTAGTAGAAAAAACTCTCAACGAAAGCCAAGTAATTGAAATGAAAGGGTTTAATATTTGATTTACTAGGAGGTGCGGGGCCAGCGCCGGGTTGCCTCATTTGTCTTCGGCCCTGAACATGCCCTCCTTTCAGACGTAAAAAAGCCGGGCGCAGGCCCGGCTTCAGATGGGTGGCAGCCGGACAGCGCCGGCAGTAGGCCGGGCATTACGCGGCGAGCCTGCCCTCCGCCTCTTCCATTTCCCGTGCAGCGCGCTTGCCGGCGATGACGCGGTCCTTCATCAGCCGTGCCACGGCAGCAAACACCGGTACCACGACGGAGTTGCCGAACTGCCTGTATGCCTGGGTATCCGACACCGGAATGCGGAACGCCGATTCTCCCGGCGCGTCATAGCCCATCAGGCGTGCGCATTCGCGCGGGGTCAGCCGGCGCGGACGGTTCTTCATGTTGTCCTCGTGGTGCAGCCCGAGCGCATGGTCAAATCCGCGGTCAATCAGGATTTCCGAGCCGTCCTTGTGGTAACGGGCGGACAGCGTGCGGGTGGTGTCGCCATGACCGACGAGTCCATAGCCAAAACCGTTGCCCTTTTCCTTGTGCTTGAGCGAATAGTTGAACAGGTATTCCCACAGTTTGGGCGTCAGCGTGTACAGTGGATCCACTTCCGGGTCTAGGATGTCACCCAGTTTCGGTTTTACCTGCGGGTATTCTTTGGCAATGTCCCTGAGCGTGAAGCCGTCGTGCACGTTGAGATCCTTGCGGAAACCGACGAGCACGATACGCTCGCGGTGCTGCGGCACGAAATGGGCGCCGTCGATAATCTTTGGATCGGGGCTGCCGGTGGCGTCGGCGTCGGCCACCCAGTAGCCAAGCTCGTCCAGCGCAGCCATGATCACCTTGAAAGTCTTGCCCTTGTCGTGGCTCTTCAGGTTTTTCACGTTCTCGAGAACAAAGGCGACCGGACGCTTGGCCGCAATGATCCTGGCGACGTCGAAGAACAGCGTGCCTTGGGTATCGCATTCGAAGCCGTGCTTGCGGCCGAGCGAGTTCTTCTTCGAGACACCCGCAATGGAAAATGGCTGGCACGGGAAGCCGGCCAGCAGCACGTCGTGGTCGGGAATCTTTTCGTCGATGTTACGGTACGCCTCTTCTTCCGAAACCTCTTCCTTGTCGCTGAGCGTTACTTCACGGATGTCTTCGTTGAAGGTATGGGCGCTGTCGTCGGAATAGTGGTTTGCCTTGTAGGTACGGACCGCGAACGGGTTCCATTCGCTGGTGAACACGCAGCGGCCGCCGGCCTGCTCGAAACCCCTGCGGATGCCGCCGATGCCGGCAAACAGGTCGATGAAATCGAAATCGTACTGCCGGTCGGGCGGTGGCGCCTCCGGCAGCAGCTTCTGCAGCTGGCGGTATTCCCCGTCGCTGAGCTGCAGCGGCTGTTTTCCGTCCGCACAGCGCTTCAGCTGCTCGCGGGTCCACGTTCCTGGAGAGACCTCGTTCAGGTGCGCCGCAATGGCTTTCGCCTCATAGCTTTCCAGGGCCTTTCTGAGAAGGTGCAGGTTGTCGCGTTCGACGCTGGTATTTATTTCGGACATTTCAAAACTCGCTTCCTGGCGGCTGCCAGCCTGGTCCCTGACGGGAATACGGGAAACTCAACATTATACTGGATGTTAACACAGCCATCAGTGACAAAAATCGCCGTATTCCATGAAACAACGGTGCATGCAGACCGCTCAAAGCCAGCGTTGTGCGGTGCCCCGTGTCGCTGAGCATGTCCCTCTTGCGGCGGCCAGGAATGAGCCCTGCTGCCGGTTTCGTACAGGCGATCAAAAATTGACTCTATGCAATTTCCACCCGAGTGGCTTATTATTCTGATACGTATTTTTTGCTTTACATTATCCTGCCGAACCGCCCATGTCCACTACCCTGCCCCGCATCATGGCCATGCTGCGCCATGTTCCGCGCTATCCGCGCCGGATCGATACCACCACGCTGCAGCAGCGTCTTGACAGCGCGGGCTATACGATTTCGCAGCGGTCGATCCAGCGCGACCTCAACGAACTGTCGCTGATCCTTCCGCTTGTGTGTGACAGCGCCAGACCGCAGGGATGGTCGTGGCAGGCCGACGCGGAGCAGTTCCACCTGCCCTTTCTGGAGCCCCAAGCGGCGCTGGCCTTTCACCTTGTCGAGCGTTATCTGCCGGCCCTGCTGCCGGAGTCGACGCTCGACTATCTGGCGCCATGGTTTCGCACCGCGGCGAAAGTGCTCGAGAGCAGCAACGGCGGTGTAACGGAGTGGCCGGAGAAGGTCAGGCTGCTGCCGCGTGGCCTGCGGCTGCAGTCGCCACGGATCGTGCCCGAGGTCCAGGCGGCCCTGTACGGTGCCCTGCTCGACGAACGTCAGGCGGTGATCCGCTATCAGCAGCGCGGTGCGGCGGAACCAAGGGATTATCAGGTCCATCCGCTGGGTATCGTCACGCGCGATACCGTGATCTATCTGGTATGCACGATGTGGGACTTCACCGATGTCCGCCAGCTGGCCCTGCACCGCATGCAGTCGGTGAAGGTGCTCGAGGATCCGTGCCGCCGCCCCGCCGGTTTCAGTCTGGACGGTTACATTGCCGCCGGCGCTTTCGGCTATCCGGAAAGCGGCGAGGCGATCGTGCTCGAAGCACTGTTCACGAAGGAAGCGGCGGCACATCTGGGCGAAAGTCCGCTGTCGGAAGACCAGCGCATCATACTCGAAGGCAGTGGTCTGGTACGCGTCAGCGCAACGGTGCTTGATACCAAAGAGCTGCGCTGGTGGCTGCTTGGTTTCGGTGACCAGGTTACCGTGACCGGACCGCCGGAACTGCGCGAACGCATGCGCACGACTGCAGCGGGCATGGCCGCCAGCTATGGGCTTCCGGTGTCGTCTGCGGCGTAAGCGCCCCACTTCTGTCGTGATGTCCGCAGAGGCGACGGCTGTGTATCAGGCATGCGCCCAGGCTGCTGTCGGCGCTGCTGCAATGGAGGACGGCCGACGGTCACCCGACGCCAAGGATCGGACTATACCGGAAGGCCGGACGGCGGCTTACTGTTCGGCAGTCACGACAGTCATATTGCCACGCTCGTTGGACCCCTGACGCGCTACATGATCCGGTGAACACGGCCGGCGAAAACGCTGGGCCATCATCAGTGCCCTGATCAACAATGCCTGAATACTGCTCCGGGACCCCGCCCAGTCACTCGCCTGAGACGTCGGAAAAGAAATGTCTGACCAAAGGAGTTTACGCCCGAAGGCCGCATCCAGGTCTGGTTCTGTGATTCCACGTAATCCCTGGCAACCTGGACGGCATGAAACACAAACCGACGCATGCGGTGATGTTTTCCGAAAGATCTTGATCTTTCGGCCACTCCCGGGAACAGTTCGCTCAGGTAGCAGGATGGCTGAACGAACGATTTCGAAAAACACACACAACCAATCCCCTGCCCAACGATTCGGTGAGTGTTGCGCCTGTCAATTGACTGCGAGCCCTAGCGGATCTGCGGTTCGCTGCAGTCTGCTGACGCAGGCCAGAAATACTGACAGACGCCAATTATTCATAAATACTAAGAACGCTATTCTTCGATGTGACCAGCTAGCGATACGAAACGATCAAACTTCACGAAAAACCTGTACTTTGTCTCGATAAGAGTGACAGCGTTTTTGTTCTGTGGGCACTGAATCATGAATTTTGCGTTTGCTCCGGTTGAAACAAATGCCTGACCCGAGAATTCGCTAAATGAATGAATTGATCCACATACGCATTCGTATGGCGCGCCGTTGTATAGGGAAAAGTCCCGGAGCTTCATAACGGGAATGCCCGCAGCCACTTTAAAAGCTTCCCTACTCAGTTTCTGCATATATTGGTCTTTCTTGTAACATTCCTAAATTTAATTTACAGGCGGCTCGCCTGGCGCTTTTCCGGTGGTGGGACAGCAGCCGTTGTTCAGAATACTTTTTCAGCCTGTGAGCGATACAGTTTTTCAAAATCGTCATAGGCTGCAGTCATGCTAATCTCCGCAGGAGTATCTAACGATACCTCCGCTCCGTTACGAAGAAGCGTCATTACCCAGACTTCCTGAGCTCGGGACAAACGCAACTCTGGATTTCGGTCCAGCGAAAGCACCTTTAGTCTATCCAGACTGGTTATCGATGAGGGAAGCCGGACTAAACAGTTGCCCCATAAAGTTAATTCCTCCAGATGTTTCAGATTGCCGACTGTCTCTGGCAATAAAATTAGCCGGTTGCACATGAGTATAAGCTGCTTCAGATTTTTCAGTCTGCCTATTTCATCTGGAAGGAATTCAAGCCGGTTATGAACCAGAAAAATGTCTTCCAGATTCTCCAGCTCGCCGATAGAGCTCGGCAGTGAAGCAACAGCGTGCTCGGTGAACGAGAGAGACTTTAAACGTCTGAGTTTTCCAATGCTTGCTGGAATCGCAAGTGAAGGATGCGCGTCGTCAGCATATATCTTCGATGATATATCAGTCTGCTCAGCAAGATTGGACGGTGTCAAATCCTGGACGACATTCGCATTTTCCGAAAACCATTCACAAAGCTCTACTTCCCATGGCCCAGCTGATCTTGTGTTTCCGGATTCCCTTTTTAAGGAATCCTTCTTCTGCCAGTTTTCTTCCACCGCCGTCGCAGCCACGTCACTGATTTTTTTTCCGCTTGTTGACGCTGTCCGGACCTGTAGGCGAATATGATTGCGGCAGCATACTGCTGGTACGCGTCCATTGTCCCGAAGTCAGGCTCTTCGCTCATCAATTTCCTACGTATGGGGATTAATACTTCCGGCATTTCTACGAAGGCCCTTGCAAATTCAACAGGAACACCGTGCTCCACCGCTTTGTGGGTCGCGCGCAGCATTGTCCCTTTAATACCTCCACTGACTGCCGCTTTTATGATTACAAACACGACCCAGCCTACTACCACCATTCCGATGATTTCAAACACTGCAACTCCCGATATCAGTCACTGCGTACTTTCACGCATGCACCTCCGCATCTGTAGACCTTCGCAACTGAAACCAATGCAGTTGAAAACGCTTGACCTGTTGACATTCAAACGAGCGATTTTAAGCGCCATACTGTCTTTTTCGGTCCGCGACCGGCTATCCCGTGTCTGTGTCAAAGGCTTGAAGAAACTGCCCTGATGCAGGCGCCCGAAGTTGAACGGGCTGGGAAGCGACAGCCGAAAAACTTCAAAAACAGGGCGTTTGCCGGCCTCAGGTACGGCGCCAAAGATGAACAGGTCGAAGTCTACGCCAGGAGCAGCCCTGAAAAATTCACGAATCGTCACCAGATCGTTAAATCTGGTGGAAGCTTGTGTCCCTGGGGAAAACCGTAGAGCACTTCAGCAGACTCTATTGCACGAAACTGTGCGAACGTTGCGAAACTCCGGTGTTTCGAGCAGCGCGGCAGGCGGTTGGCGTGATCATCACGACAGAGCCTTATTGCCGGGTCAGCGAACATATCTGCTTTTGCGCCGAAAGTGGACAGTGGCAACATCTTGGTATGCCGTTTTTGTTCTCGTTACCGCTGACGATTCTGTCGTACGCTCTCAGTCTGCCGCGAGTGCGCTGCTCCACTCTTCGCCGGTGATTTCCAGGCGCTTCAGAATACTGGCCGCCAGGAAAGCAGGAATGGTCGGATTGGTGCCATAGTGGTTCCCGAGCCGGAAAGGCCGACCGGTTTTGCGCAGCAGCTTTATTTCTGAACCTTTGCCGCGTGCGATCTCGACGCCACACTGTTCGAGCAGTCTGAAAAAGTGTCGCCTGCGCAGCTGTGGGAGCCTGTCCCGGTTCTGGTCTGCCGGTTCCGCCGGCTCGACCTCATCGGCGTCAGCAATATGCAGCTGCCCTGCTGACGACCTTGCAAGCGCCACGTACAGCAGGGTGTCGTCCGGAATGCCGGCGGTTTCCGCTTCTGCAGGCTGGACAGCCGCTTCATCCAGGTAGTAATGCTGGATACTGAGGTAGTCCTGCACGAGCTGTCCGTGAACCTGCCTGAGGAGCCACCATGACAGTGTCACCGCCGCTTCCTCACCGAACACCCCGTCGAGCGTGCGCCACGGATGCATCCACATGCTGATACGCCCGTCGTACCCGACGCTGAGGGCGCCCCGCATGAAGTTCGTGTGCATGCCGCGCCGCAGACTGCTGGCGTCGTCAGATACCATGAAACGTCCACATCCATTGGGCGCAAGAAAGGAAAACGCTGCCATGCAACTGGTTTCCGGAATACTGAACATGTAGCGTTCGGCGCGATCGCCCGACAGCAGATAGGGATGGGCCTCCATCAGATCGTCCAGCATGTCCCTGTACTGCTGACGCTGTCGCCCGGTGTCTGGCAGTGTCGGGTCATCCTGCAGCGCCCTCAGTAATGGTCCAAGGACGACGCTGTCCATATACGCGACCGGTTCCACCGCGTAGAGACTGAATATCGAACCGAGGCGCTCTTCATCCTCCGGCGAACGCATCGGGCGCGCCAGCGTGAGGCAGGGCCGGTGAGCTGGCGACGCATCATGCGACAGCGTGCAGTGGGCCGGCCTGAAGAGCATTGCGTCCAGCAGCTGGTATGGCAGAAGGTCGACAACGGGTTCCCATATGATCGAATGCAGGTGGTCCCTGCAATGCACGATGTTCTGGTCGATTGGCGCGACGATCGCATCGTACGCGTTCAGAAACGTGCGGTAGGGATCGTTACGCGCCTGATGGCGCAGTTTGAAGTTGAGCTGCCGGGCTGTCTCTTCCCCCCACGCCAGCGTACGCGCCTGCAAATCCAGAACGTCTGGATCCCCTTTCAGAATGATTTCAGCCGTCCGGAAGCTGTAGCCAGTGTACTGGTTGTTCAGGCAGCGGGTCTCCTCCAGCAGGGCGTGGCCGGCGTCACGCTGCTCCAGCGTGATCAGCTGGCAAAGCGCCAGCGGCAGTTGGGCGGGACGTGCTCCGGCGATCACCCAGTCGTCAGTCGTGGCGACGATGCGGGCATAGTGGTCCTGTGCAAACACAGGACGACGGTTGAGGATCTTCATCATATCCTCTCTTATCCTGCGGCGCATCAGCTGCTGTTGTGGTGTCAGAACGGTCATGGGCATTACTTTGGAGCTGGTCATGGGCTTGAAATCCTGGTCAGGCTGGAGGCGTCCGGACCGACAGAAATGAAAGATGCGCCGGAGACAGTGCGGTATGCAGAAGGTCCGGCATACACACGGTTGCGCACTGTCGCGCGCGGGTCGCGGCCGTGCCGGCACAGCCGGAGCGGATCAGGCAGCTGCACCGGCCGCGACTTCCCACTGTTCGGGCACTGGACAGTAAAGGGCCATTACGGCGGCGGCCACATGCGCCGGGACGTGCGGGTCGGGCGCCAGTAGCGGATCCTCATCGTCGTCCGGAGTGTCTGTCGGGCGGGCCAGCGGCAGGCCAGGGGAATGGACGGCCACCCAGTTGCGCTCGCCGAGCGCGGTCGAAATGCGTTCGCGGTGCTCCCGGCGCCAGGGCGCGGCTGCCAGACGGCCGTCCGGTGTCCACCACGCAAGGTCGATCTCGATGCACAGTTCGTCTTCCTGCCAGTGCGGAACGTACACCGCCGGCCGAACCGCGCCGATCCGGATCTGGATACCCAGACCGTGCACCGACGCGTGTACCCGGTGCGGATCCAGCGCCTCCAGATACCCGATCAGCGCCCGCCGGAAGTCACCATGCCACTGACGGAACACGCGCATGCCTTCCATCCTGCGGCGCACGATCATGCCACGGTAGAAGCGTGCGACCGGCAGGCAGTCGCGAGGGTGCACGGGGAAGACATCTCCCTCCACGTCGACGATGTCGGCCCGCTCCATCGCAAGGCGCTGCAGGCTCCTCCAGACCCAGTCGGCATTGAATGCGTCCAGCGCCGCTTTCCTGAACTCGTCGCCGGTACGCGCCAGCGCGAAAAACCGGCATGCGCTTGCCCCGTAGTAATCAATTTCCTGTGCATGGTCCGGCGTGTATTCAAAGTAGTGCAGCTCCACCAGGTAAGCATTTACGTCACGGCGCAGGACAAGCTTCCTGCCACCTGACGTATGCCACTTCAGCAGTGCGTCGAGCGGGTCCAGCCAGCCCGACGGCGCCCGGTCGACAATGTAGCCGCCGGGGTTGCCACCGATGGCGAGCTGGGCCGGGAAATGCCGGCGCAGGTCCACCGACGGTGCGACGCCCTCGTACAGCCAGTCGGGCGGTAACTGCCGTTCCACCTCTTCGCGTCCCGGCGCAATCTGCAGGTCCTCGAAGGTCGTACCCAGCACCGCCGCCAGCTGGTATGCTGTGGTCCGCGTCGTGCATGCACCATTCTTGATGCGGTGAATCGTCTTTTCGCTCATGCCAGTAGCGAGAGTCTTGATTGGCCTGCCGGCTAGGGCAATGCGAAGCCGGACCTTGTCGGGATTTAGCTGGACAGTTTCTTTCACCATCGTCTTGTTCTTCCTCGTCACCGTCCGCCGGGCCTGCTGTTGTGCGCTGCAGCGCGCGCGGCGCGCGCCGCGAAATCGTCGCTCGACACTGTACCCCTGTCTTTCATCGTGCGGCTCTGGATCGCCGAGGCGCGGTCCTGCGTCATCGGTGTCCTGCCGGCTGCGGCCCTGCCCGCGTCTGCCTTCGTCGCCTTCGTCTGCTTCGTCACTTTTTCCTCCATGTGGTGATCGGGACTGGAGACACGATAAGCCGGCAGGGCTGTCCGGTCACGTACTCTGTCGGGACATATTCGGACATGATTCCGGCGCCAGACCCGCGCAGCAGAGACCACGGGCAGGCCGGCGCAAGCCGTATGCCGTGAGACACAGTTCCAGCATGATGATTTGTCCGCAATGGCAGCGGGCGTTCGGCAGCAGGCGCTCGGGCCACAACGGCATGCACACCGGCAGACCCGTCAGCCGTGCAGTTCGGCCATCGGCCGTACACGTAACCTGAGTTACCCATCGACCCCTGTTAACGCGGAATGACGGAAGGGATGTGTGAAGTGCCCGAGAATGTTGAACATGCTGGCATGCCGGGGACTTGCAGCGGCCTTGGCTTTGAACATCAGCCTGGTTTTAATGAGCGGGCAACGTAAAACCCCGTTGTATTTCGCCGTTTTCATCGACACTGAGCGTTTCGTTCTCGAATGAGAACCACATGAATTTCACCCGGATCCGTGCTTTGTCGTTGGCATCCGTCTGTTCCATGACACAAGTCCAATGAAGCACAGTGTAAAAGTCGGCTTGCCTTAAGGCAAGTAGTTTTGCCGATTGCATCTGCCCGGCTATCGTGCAGCCACCCGCTTTCGTGTGGCATTGCCTGATCGTGAAACGGAGGAGTCTGCCGATCATGTAATGGCGGAGGCAGTGATCGGGCGCTGCACTACGCGCAGGAACGGGCACTCGGTAAAAGCGTGGTTACCTGCTACACCGGGGTAGACGGCATTGTGTTGCGCGAGGAGAACGATATTGTGACGTAGACCAGCGCAGGGCCTGTAAAAAAGAGATGCTTTTGTTGATAATGGGAAATCAATCAATTTCCTGTTTCCATGGCAACCCTTTCCCCCTACCTGCTTCCGCCACTGCGTATGGACGCCGGCCGTTACCTCGAGCTCGAGGTGCTCGGACGCCTGCGCGATTACCTGCCGCCGGGTTTCGATGTCTTTCACGGCATTGGCCTGCACACCGTGCAGGATGGGCGGGACTGTTACGGCGAGATCGATGTCGCGGTACTGTCCCCCGGCGGCGGCCTGCTGCTGATGGAAATAAAGGCCGGCCCCGTCATCCTGCGCGATGGCGGCCTGTTCAAGCTTTACGGTAACGGCGAGTGTGACGTCGCGCGCCAGGGCCGTCTGCAGCGGGCCGCCATACAGCGCCGGCTGCAGGAGGCGGGGCTCGAACCGGCCCTGCTGAGCTGCCTCGTGCTCCCCGACCACACGCTCGGCACCGGCCATGTCGCATCGGTCCCGCGCGAGCGTATCATCGATGCCGCCGGCTATCCGGAGATGGTCTCGACGGTCCGGCACTGGCTGGAAGGCGTAACCGGAACCGGCGACCGGGAAGCGCTGCTGCGCCTTTTGCAGAACCAGTTCCGGGTTACGCCCGACCTGGGCACCACGCGTGACCGGCTGCAGGGCACGGTACGCCAGCTGTCTGACGGGCTGGCGACGTGGGTGCCGCGTATCGATGCGCCGTCCGGCGTTTTCCGCATCCAGGCAACGGCCGGCTCCGGCAAAACCCAGCTCGCCCTGCAGCTGCTCGACAGTGCTGCAGCCACCGGACTGAAGGCGGCTTATGTCTGCTTCAACCGGACCCTGGCCGACCACGTACGCCGGCTCGCTTCGCCGAAAGTGCAGGTGGTGAACTACCATGAACTGTGTGTCGAGTACTGCCGGCGCCACGGCCATGAGCCCGGCTTTACGCCGGAAGCGTTCGCGCGCATGGCGGCAGCCTACTGCACCGCGAGTGCCGGTTTCACGCCCGACCTCGACCTGCTGGTCATTGACGAGGCCCAGGATTTCGATGCCGCATGGGTTGAAAGCCAGTGCAGCCGGCTCCGGTCTGGTGGCAGGCTGTACGTGCTGGAAGACGAAGCCCAGCGCCTGTACCAGCATCCGGAATTCGGACTTGGCGACGCGGTCACGATCCGCTGCAGCGACAACTTCCGCAGCCCGCGGGTGATCTGCGACGTGATCAACGCGCTGTCGCTGGTGCACCCGCCGGTGCGCGGCCTGAACCCCTACGCCGGCGAGCTGCCCGGCATCCGTACCTACGGCTCCGGTGCGGAGCTGCTGGCCGCGACCGAAGCCGCCGTGCACGCGCTGCTCGCGCGCGGTTTTGCAATGGATGACATCGTGATCGTCACCGGGCGCGGCCGCGAGCGCTCGGCGCTGCTGAACCGGGCAACGGTCGGCCCCTGGAGCACCCGCCGCTTTACCGGCGAGTATGACCGCAACGGCGAGCCGCGCTGGAGCAGCGGCACTCTCACGGTCGAGTCGGTGTACCGCTACAAGGGCCAGAGCGCGCCTGCAGTGGTGGCAGCCGAGTTCGATTTCGCCGAACTTGACGACGCTGCGCGGCGCCGGCTGTTCGTCGCCCTCACGCGCGCGCAGATGGCGGTCGAAATGGTGGTGTCCTCCAGGGCCGAAGCCTGTCTCGCCGCCATGCTCTGAACCGCCTGCGTTCCGGCCGCCGCTGCCGGCACGTCCGCCGCATTCCGCGCGTTCACCAGTCTTTCCGGAGTTACTGTATGGGTCGTCTCCTGTCCGCATTTTTCGGTACCCTGCGCCGCAATGTGGTGCTGTTCATCTCGATCGTATGCATTCTGGCCGGCGGCAGCTGGCTGCGCGCTGAATGGAAGGGCGTGCGGCACACTGCCGCCGCGCTTCCATCGCTGGAGATGGCACGCAAAGACGTTGACGGGTTCGCCGCCAGACTCGCAGACACCGGCGTCCGCCAGGCCCGGCTGCTGGCCGGTACCGGCCTGCAGCAGGTCAATGCACGGATCCGCACCGTCGACAGCGGGATCGCCCTGCTGGAGGCCGGGCAGGCACGCGGCGGCGTGGTGTCCGCCGTGCTCGGAACGGACGCCACGGTGGCCCAGGCGCTGGCGCAGGCCGCAAAAAGGGGCGTGGCGCTGGAACTCCTGCGTCAGGAACGGAGTTACCTGACCGTCCTGCGCACGCATGCCGCGACCATGGCGGACCGGGAGTCCCTGGGGAAGGAGCTGGCGCGCCTGCGCGCCGTGCACGTGAATGCCTATGCGGCGTGGCAGGACGCGCGCCGCACCCGCGACCGTTTCGCGGCGCAGGAGGGGCTGCGTGCGAAAATCCCCCATACGGACGCCCGCGCCCGGCTGCTGGCGCTCGACAGGCAGGTGACCGCCCTGCTGGCTGCCAACCAGGCGGCCAGTGCGGCTTATGTAGCGCAGGCGGCGCAGCTGCAGCAGCTGCCGGCCCCGTCCGCGCCACCACCTTTCCGGATTGACAGGGCACGTATTGCCGTCATTCTGGCCCCGCTGGACGAACGGCTGCGGGAGGCGCGCGACCTGGCCACGGGGAATTACCTGTGGCGCCTGTACCTGCTGGCAGGTCCGCTGCTGCCGTCAGCATTCGGCGTGCTGGCAGGCTGGTGGCTTGTGCCGGCCGCCGTCAGGGCATTTTTCTACTACGTGCTTGCACCGCTGGCCGCCCGCCGTCCGCCGGTCGTGATCGGCGCTGCCGGCCGCGGCGACCCCGGTCCGCATCTGCGGGATGCGGGCACCGGCCGTCCCGTATCGGCGGTATCACAGGCGCTGGCGCTGGCCCCCGGTTACGAGCTGCTGGTCCGTCCGGAGTACTGCCAGAGCATGCCGGCCGGCACAGCCGTCACCACCACATGGCTGTTTGACTGGCGCCACTGGCTGACAAGTGTCGCGGCCCACCTCTGGATGCTGAAGCGGCTGCGCCCCGCGGAGGCCGCCGTTATCGTCGTGTCGTCGGGAGCCGATCCGCTCGACGAGGTCGCCCTGCTGGAACTGGCGGCCGGAGAGGCATTCGTCCTCCAGCCACGCGCGCTGGCCGGCATCATGTACCGGTCTGGCAGAAAGCCGCGGATCCGCAGCCACTGGCGGCTCGGCACCCTGCATGCGTGGCTGACACTGCAGCTGCGTTACCTGAGCTTTGAGGGCCCGGCGGTACTGGTGGTCAGGGGCTGCCGTGGCGTCAGGCTCGAGCATGCCAGGGCCGGGCGCACGGTAAGCCAGGATGCGACCCTCGGGTTCAGCACCGGGACGGATTACGCTACCGTCCGCGCCGAACCGTTCATTCCCTATCTGACCGGCAGGCAGGCGCTGCTCCACGACCGGTTCACCGGACCGCACGCCTGGTACCTGTACGAAGAGGTACCCCGCCGGCGGCGGCCCGGGGAACCGGGACACAGCCCGCTTGAAGTGCTGGTCGACGCAGGCCTGAAGGCTTTCGGAATCTGACGGAACGGCAGCTGCCTTCAGGTGGCAGACAGCACGTCTGCGACATGTCCTGTCGCGACGCCCCGCTATCATCATTTCCGGCCGTACCGGATGTGACGGCCGAAACCGGTAACGGCCTGACCGCCACCATTCCATCCACTTCCACAGGAACCCCAGACAGTGTCCGACCTCCGCTGGTATCTCCCGCTTGAACAGTGCAGCACCGTCGACGGCATCCGAAGCCAGTGGCAGGCACTGCTCGAACGCAGCCAGATGGCGCCGTGGCACAACATCCCGCGCTACGAAGACGCGATGCTGTCCTTCCTGGGCGGCTGTGCGCTGGCGCCGCACCTGAAGCTGGCCGCCGTGCTGGCATGCGGCTCCGCATTCGACTTCGACTTACGGCTCGCCGTCGGGCTGCTGACGGAACAGACCGATGACGCCTGCGTCCCATGGCCGGCGCAGGTCAGTGCCGCGGTCAGCGACAACGGCCCGGCGCTGGCGGCCGGCACGGCCGATCCATGGCTCGCCGCCTTCATCGCCGGACGCCTTGCCGGCCTGCGCGAAACCTTCGGGCACGACGGCAGGCGCGCTGACAGCTGGCGCGCCGCGTTCTGGAACCGGTATCTGGAGATGGCATGCCGGCATGCCGACAGCGGCGGAGTGGCGCTGGCGCTGGCACGGGGCGCCGATCCGCGCGCGGATGGGCATGCGGCCGTCGTGACGCCGGCGCAGGGCGTACACCAGCGCTTCATGCCCGAGTCGGGGCACCTCACGCCCGAACGCACCAGTGCCGACTACCAGCGCATCCTGCTGCAGCTGGTTGCCGGCGGCCTGCCACGTACGGAAATGCTGGAGGTGGCCCTGCCGGCGGCGGCGGCCGCCGACAGCACGGACATGCTCGGCTTCCTGCTGGCGCAGGGTGCGGACGTGCGCGGCGGCGGCGGCCCCGCACTGGCCGCGGCCGCCAGAAACATGGCCGGTGAAGCGCTCGGCTGGCTGCTCGGCCATGGCGCGGACGTCCATGCCGGCGATGAAGCGGCACTGCTTGCCGCCGTCGCCTCGCTCGACGAAAGCACCGTCGACACGCTGCTCGGGGCAGGCGCCTGCCTGGCGCCCTGCGCCACTGCCGCCTTCCGCACCGCGCTCGCTTCGCAGCCCTACGACCTGTACTCGGAAGAATCCGATCTGGTCGGCCTGCGTGCCGGCATGCTGGTCTTCCTGCTCGGTCACGGGGTGCGGCCGGACATCCCGCAGGTGGTAGAGGTGCTGCGCCACGCGCCGCGCGCACGGCAGGTGATCGATGCAGCCGCCGGCCACGATGCCATCGACACCGGTGGCGCAGCATTGCTGCGCGATCTGGCGGCAGCCGCATGGGCGACCCCGTGAACAGGGAGCCGCGGCCGGCCGCCGCATGCCGGGCCGACCATTGATGGAGACAACTGCCGCATGAGTACGGAACAGCATGAAACATGGCCGGCGCCTTTCGCCTGGCTGTATGACATTGATGAAAACGGGAACACCGCCCCGCCCGCGGTTTACCCGGCACCAGGACAGGAAGGCATGGCTGACCGCACGGGCGCGCCGGATCTCGTGACCGTCAGCGGACCGTTTGCCCATGCGCAGGCCAGGGCGGGGGCTGTCCGGATTGCAGCGAACCAGAAGCAGGGGACCCTGCGCGTCGCCATGTTCGAAATGACGGCGGAGCCGGAAGCCGCGCTGGAGACACACCTCGCGGAACTGCATGCCGCCTTCGATGGCGTGGTGCCCGTAACCGGCGGGCAGCCAGGACATGTCGCGGCCGCACTGGTCCGTACCCTGATGTGGCCCGGTCCGCAGGAACAGTGGATTGGCTGCGACTGGAACGGGGTCCGCCACATCTTCCAGGCAGCGCGCGGCTTTCCGGTGCGTTATGGATCCGGCCGTGGCGCCGGTGAGGGACGCGCCGCCGCGGCGATCCGTGATGCCCTCGCGCAGGCCGGCCGCGACGGTTCGGACCTGCACACCGCACGTGGCGTCTGTGCCGGCGTCCGGTGTGACATGCACACGCTGTACGGCAGAGAGCTCAGGGAAGTGCTGCGCCAGATCCGCGACCACATCAGCCCGGATGCCACGATCACGCTGTCGACCGGCAGCGACGGCACGCTCCTGGAAGGAACGCTCGAGGTCGACATTTTTGTGTGTGGTGGCAGTGGCGTGGCAGCCGCGGCGCCCGACCCTGCCGGCACCTGCGCCGCTGGCAGTACGGCCGCCAGCGCCGGTGCCGGCTGCAGCGGTGGTGCTGCATGTGACGATCCGCTGTATGCGCAGGCACGCTCACTCGTGCTCAGGCACGGGCGTGCGTTGGTCTCGCTGGTGCAGCGGCACCTGCGGATCGGCTATGTAAGGGCGCTGCGCCTGCTGGACGCAATGCAGGGCGACATTCCCGCTGCCGGTGACGGCGCGCGCCAGCCGTGAGCGCACGGCGGCGCCGGACACCGCATCCCCGGTCAGCGCGGCAGCGCTCGCTCCCGCAGCGGGCCGGCCGAGGGATGGACATCCGGCACGAAGCCAGCGGCGAACAGCCGGACAATCGATGGCGGCGTCAGGACACGGACCGCGCCGGCAGGCAGCGTGCCGTCAGCGGCAGAGTAGCCGTCGAACGACCACAGCAGCGGGCCGCCTGTCCAGACAAGGTAAACCCGGCCCGCATGTTCAAACATCGTTCCGGGGGGAAGCGCTGCCGCAGCCGTGTCAAAACTGCGCTTGCCCCCTCCCGGTATCGCCCGTTCGGCATGCAGCACCCGGTCGATGTCGGTAACCGGAACAAAGGCGTTCTCCTGCCCTGCCATGTTGGCCGTGATCCAGGCCTGCCTGAATTCGAGATGGCGCTGCCGCTGGCAGGTATTGCATGGACGGTGGCCGGCGGCCAGCGCCGTGGCTTCGTCCAGGAAAAACAGTTCCGAGTAACTGCCGGGGGAGAAGACGGTGCGCTGGATGCCGCCATACGACAGCAGACATGTCACCCATGCCTTGTGGGCCCACTGCCGCCGGATCCTGCCTTCACCGTCATGCAGGATGCCGCGGTTGCCCATCAGGGAGCCGCGGCTGGGCACTGCATGCAGCCGGCCGGTAGGATCAACACGATTCTGGAGGGGAAGTCGCGACATGGCTCTGCAATAAGGGCTGGTAAACAATGACTGGCCACCACGACGGGGCGGTGCACTTCCGATGACGGGCAGCAGGCATGCGGTGGTAACGCTACGGTAACACGGATCCTGTTGCATCCTGTCATCTTTTTCGTGACTGCCGTCGTCACGCGCAGCACTGCGGGCCGGTGGCTGCGCGGCAGCCACCGGCTTCCCGCGGGCACACGTGGTGCTGCCGGCGGACCCCGGTCCGGCCATCACAGATATGGTCGCGATGACCGCACGCGCTCTCGGAAGGCATGGCGCATCGCACGCGCATCGTTCAGTGCGTGGTGTTCGGGCAGTCCGCTGCTGCGGTGGAAGTCATGCCGCAGCAGTTCGTTGATGTTCCTGCCCACGTTACGGAAGTGCACCGATGCTGGCGGGAACCCGTCGAAGATCTGCCGGAACAGCCGTTCGTCGTATGGCGAATCGAAACACAGCACGACATCCGCACCGGTCCTGACAACCGCGAACCACTCCAGGATCCGGACGGCCAGCCGGTCAGCCGGGCAGCAGACTTCCGGACAGCCGTCGAGAAGCGGCATGACCACCTCCCGCACGAAGTCACTGGCAGCTGCCACCGGGAACGGCACCTCGGCATAAAACTCTTCCCCGGTGGAGGCGGCCATTCCGATACTGACCAGTTCGGGCGAAGCGAAGCTGGTGAACTCCGTGTCCATAAAAACCAGTTGCGTGCCTGTCATGTCCCGGTTCCTTTCGTTCTGCCGCACGGCCACGGGCGCGGCATGGCCATCCTGCCTGTCCTAGTCGGCGGCGCGGCGCAGCCACGCCGGAATGTCTGCCGGGGCGTCCCCGGTGCGGGCATTGAATGCTTCCAGCACGATGTGCCGCACACGCTCCCCGAGCCCGGCAGGGGCCGGACGCAGGCTGTCAGCCAGACGCCGGATGGCGTCAAGCACCCGCCGCGCAAAACTGTCGTGCCCGAACTGCCTTGCCAGACTGACGACAAAAGCGTCAGCCACATCCTGCTCGGCATAGCCTTCTCCGACCAGCACACGCAGTTCCAGGGCCACGTGCGCCGGCAGGTGTGCGCTGATCGCGTCCAGCGATACCGGCACTGCCGTGGCCCCCGTGGTGTTGTCCGGCGCGAGCGCCTCGACGAGATGGCGCAGCGCGTCGCGGTATGCGTACTCCACTGCAGGAACCTGTTTGCGCAGGAAAGCCGGAATGTCGTACGTCTCGGCCGCGCTGTTCTGGGAGACGCGCAGCATGCCCGGGGTCTGCTCGCGGCGCCAGACGGCGGGCATTGCCGGTGGTGGCCCCTGGCGGCCTGCGCGGAGGGTCGCGCCGGGCGGGCTGCCAAAGATGCCCCCCGTAGCGGTTCCGGCGCCTCCCCAGCCGGCCGGCAGCGCATGGGCGACCCGGTGCAGTGCCGGCATGGCTGCCGGCTTTTCGGCACCGGTCCGTTCGTGTACAAGAACCAGGCTGGTGGTCGGGCTGACCAGTGCGTACTGCAGGGCAAGGGCATGCCGTCCGGCGGGCGTGTCTCCGGCCATGCGCGCTGCCGCGGCCACCCGCGCCAGCGTGGTACCGTCGGCGGTGACGCCAGCCGTCACCGCGTCGGTGCGGTGCACCGTGCCGTCCGGCTGTCCCACCCAGCCGAGGGTGGCACGGGCGGGCGGCCGTTCCCTGAAACCCGCGAAATGGTGTACCGTTTCCCCGGCCAGCACGAGCCGTCCGGCACGGGTCTGCCATTGTGGACCGGTGTCCCAGGTTACCGTCACGTCGCGCACCGGCGCCTGGCGCATGCGCCGGAACATGCGCATGATCGCGCCGGCGATTTCGGCATGCGCCGCAACGCATTCGCAGGCGCCACCGGTACGGCCCGCCAGGACATGCAGCAGGCCCGCTGCAGGTGCGCTGCCAATGCCCACCGCAAACACACGCTGGCCGGCCTGCTCCGCGCGGGCAACCAGCTCTTCCGCTTCCCATACGTCGCCATCCGTCACCAGCAGGACGTCGGCTTCGAACGGCTGTGCAAGCGCGAAGGTCGACGCCAGCGCCGCGGCGAGTTCGGTGCCGCCCATGTCGGACCGGGTCTCTGCGATCCATCCGGCTGCTTTCGTCACTGCACGCGGCGTGGCCGCCAGCAGCGAGCTGCTGAAGTGCCTCACGTCGCTGCCGAAGCAGCTGAAGCTGAAACTGTCCTCCGGTTCGAGGTGCGCCAGCACATCATGCAGCGCCCTGCGGGCGGCATCGATCCGGTCGCCATTCATCGAGCCCGAGCAGTCCACCAGAATTTTCAGGTTCAGGGGCCTGTCCGGTTCCTGTCCGGATGGCGGCGGACAGAAGCTGGCGAGTGCGACATACCCGTCCCCGTCACGGCCCAGCGTCGTCAGGGACTTTCCTTCAAGTCCTTCCGCCAGCACGACCACGTCCCGGTCCAGACGCGCATCGCCAGCCAGCGACAGGACCAGGGTACCGTCAATGGCACGGGCCGAGAGGGCGTGTGAAGGCGAGGTGACGGCAGCACCCGCCATTTCGCCGCGAAAGACGAGGTCAAGCGAGAAGGGGTATGCCTGCAGCGGATCGTTCGTGACGGTCTGGTGCGGCTGCATGCCGGTGCGGGCGGGATCGCCGTAGCGCGGCCCGATGACGGTTGGCACCACGATCCGTACCTGTCCCTGTGCGAATGACAGGAGCTGGGCGTACCTGAAGCGCAAGACGGCGCGCTCGCGCGCCAGCAGGTTGCCGACGCTGACGGTGTACATGCCGTCGCCGGCCCGCTCCACCATGACGGCCGAGCTGCCGTCTTCCAGTGCTCCCTCGTAGCGGCGCTCGCCATCGGCCCTGGCGACCACCGTCCCCTGCAGGACCCTTTCACCGAGTACCACCTCGACGCCGAGCAGGACCGCGTTCCACGGCACCGGGAAGGTGTAGACGGCCTCGATGTTGCTGTCGCCAGGGTTCAGGTAGCACTGTTCGATGTCGAGCTCGAACAGCAGGCCGTGCACGCGGCCTTCGGCGCGCACCGACTGCAGGACGGAGCCCGTGACGGCAGCGGCTGGCTGTTCGGGAAGATAAATGGCACTCATGCGGGCGGGTCCTCACTGGTGATCTGCTGGTAGGCGGCCATGACTGCCGCGAAAAACTGTCTGGACTGGTCGGACGACATTCCGGCAACTGCAGGGTTAAGTTTTACTTCGACGCCGTCGGCCACCACGAAATGGCTCCAGATTTCAATGCTGCCGGTGCGGTCCCGCTGGCGCGGCGGCGCTTCACCGGCGCCGGTGGACAGCTCGCGGATACGCTCGAGCGACAGTCCTGCCTGCGTCCAGCGGCGGATCGCGAGCAGCTGCTCGAGGTGCCTGTGGTGATAGCGGGCACCCCGGGTTTCACCTTCCGGCCTGTCGACCAGGCCGATCTGGATGTAATAGCGGACCGTACGCTTCGGCAGACCGGCCAGCGTACACAGCGCGTCGAGCGTGAAGGTGCCGGTTCCGGCATCGGCCATGTCCGCCGCGCCTGCCGCTTCCGGCAGAGCCGTTGTGTGTCTGTTCGTCATATTTATAACAGTACTTTGTGACACAACAACTGTCAATAAATTTGATTTGAGTTTTTTTGTCACCGGTCTGGGGCGGAAGGGAACGGGTCTGGAGACCCTAGCAGTCGGTGGCCCGGCGTCCACGCTGCCCGGGCGCACTGTTGCGTTGCAGCTTACGTCCGCTCGGTACCCGAGAGCATGATGTCCTCCCCGCACTGCGCGGATGACGGGCAACGCGGTGAACGCCCGATTCCGGCTGCATACCCTTCAATGCCCACTTCGATAGCCTGACTGGGCTTTGTTGCGCAAATCAGGGCCGACCAGCGTAGCGCCGTGAGGTCTGGTAGCCTGAATAGATGAAACCAGCTCCACAGAAGTACCGCACGACCAACTGGAAGACGTACAACGAAGCGCTCAAGGCACGCGGCTCGCTGCTCATCTGGCTTGATCCAACGATGAA
>Ga0265780_10000772_pt1 | contig 47888 bp, 53 predicted proteins | sample P1T30metagenome_FD_192432 | JGI IMG/M metagenome (GOLD analysis project Ga0265780, IMG submission 192432) | Plant litter microbial communities from East Loma Ridge, Irvine, California - P1 T30 | ecosystem: Environmental > Terrestrial > Plant litter > Unclassified | place: USA: California... | reverse complement strand
TCTGGACGCCACATGTCTATCGCGTATTTGACGGGAAGAGGAAAAGGTGGGAGGGCGCTCGAGAGGCGATTGTGGGAGTAAATGAGAGTGTTGCCGCGAGCAAAAGGAGGCAGAAGGCGAAGGCGTCTTAATCATGACGGCTACCAGAAGTTTTTGCAACCAACTGCAACTCACATTTCACTTGTTCAAAATACTGGTCTCCGCGGGATTTCCTGATATGTATCAAGCTGTCTCAAACCTAGTTACTCTCTGAAGACACTCTGACCACAAAGCTTTTTATTCTCTTGAACATTTACTTGGTGACGCAAACATGTTGCTGTGGTGACTAAAGATTCATGGTGATGCCGGTTCCACAAGGCTGACGCACAGGCCAACAATTTGCGGTGTCAGAAGCGGCGAGATGGATCGTCCAATTTCCAAAATCTTCTACCCCACAAACACGAACGCGTATCAATTGACCGCGGCCTGCTGGTAGTGGACCTGTTCCCACACCAGCATTCCAACGCAGACAGTAGAACACCACCGAAGAGAGCGTACACCGACCAAGATACCAGCCATGGCGACCCAGACGCTGCATGGAAGTTGCGCGTGTGGAAGGGTACGTATTTCTATGTGCAAATGTGTGTGTGAGACAAACACTGACTTCGTACATGGACTCTAAAGAACCGCTACGTGGTTGACATGCCGTCGCACCAGGTGCAGCAAGCTGAGCTGCGATACGACAACACATCTGCATCGCGTACGTATTCCAGAGAAGCTGGTGAAGCCCATATGCGGTCACGTCATGCTTCGCGCATACACCTACAAAGCTCAGTTTCGACATGAAGCTAACAACCTCACCAGGACATCACTCTGCCAATCCGCTCACACTCTGGTTACGCGTACCACTCGACTGGTACACATCCGCAACCTTCGCACAATTCCCAGACGAAACCCGATCAAGCATCCAGCGGTCCTTCGTATCACCCTTCACACAAAACCACCGACGTGTATTCTGCGGATACTGTGGCACACAGCTGTCGTCCTGGAACGAGCGCACACGAGACGAAGCCGAGCACATCAGCTTGACTGTTGGCAGCTTGCTGGACGAAGACCAAGAGCTGCTGGCAGAACTTGGCTTCCTACACAACGACAGCAGCGACGACGACGAAGAGAGCAGAGCGTCTGCTGGACCAGCTCGGTCAAATACATCACGGGAGGTTAGTCGCTCGGAGCCCGCAGCACGCGGCGCGCCGTGGTTTGAAGAGATAGTCCGCAACACCAGTCTGGGCCGCTTCAAGCAGCAGCGTGGTGGACACACAGAGAGCGGCGTGAAGGTTGAATGGGAAGTCGTGGAGTGGACCGAAGCCGACGATGCAAGCGCAGGCGCTGAAGCCCACGGCACACCTTCCAAGCGAAAGCACGGCGAGGTCGAAACTGAGGACAGTGAGATGCGGAATCTGTAGATTTCTCCCGCCTCGTGCTCACAATGTAGTGATAGATTTGTCATAGAACGGGAAAGCTCACGCTTCACGAGGAAGGAGAGTACAGATAATACATGGTTGGCGTTAGGACAGGCGCTCGGTGTGTTGGACGGAGCATATTTTACAAGGTCGATGTATACATTTCACTACGCTACATGTGTATCCTTCTCCGATGCACAACATTGCTCACTTTATCTTCAATTCCCGCAAGAAAGCTCCTTTTAGCTAGCGCCCGGATTACAGCCGCATTTATACACCAGTTCTCGCGTGAAAGCAAGGCTGAAGGCGGACAGCACGGGCAGAAACTAGATCGCTGCACTAGCATTGGCTAGCGCTTAACTCAGCACTCGCTTTTCATAGATCTATCGGTCAGTCTTGTTTGAATTGCACCGAATGAAGGTGTTCTTTCGATCGCAAAATCCCCGTGCTGCGGTACGCTTCATCTTTCTTCGCGGCCAGCAATCCGTCCATGCTGCCAAATGACCAATGAAGAGCACCGGACGTCCACTCGTCCCTGAACTCCAAACGTGGGGGTAGCGCGACGCCACGCACCCTTGACCCTACCGTGCGGGCGGAGCGGGAGCTCCGTCTTTCTCCACGCCGTCTCGGAAAAGTCGAGTTGTCAATGTGAAGGCATGTCTTCCTGTCGGCAGATGGGTTTTCGATGGATGATGACCAACCCATGACGTGAGCAGGTGTAGAGATAAGCGCGCTACTACATGTTGGTAGAACCTACAGTACCGGTAATTCTCTATCTCCCTACCTTACGCGTCCGTCTTACCACGCATACACAGCCGCGGACGGCGGGTACTTATCCTCTCCCAGCAGCTGCACTCCTCATTGGCCACTAAATCTTAGATACTCTTCCTGCACGTCCATGCATATCTCCTCTCTTCGCAAAATTACCTGCTCGCTTGGCAACTTCCTACCTCAGATAAGCAACGTCTCGAAGCGCTGTCTCACCCGCAGCGCCGGAGATCGCATCGGTAGGATCATCCTTGTCGAGGCACCGCGGATGGGGCGAAACATGCGTCGATAGTGCCTCCCGCATCCTATCTGTGGAGTCGCTTAGCATAGAGTCGAACGTAAGTGTCTGTGTACTCCTGCAAGATAGGCGTTCAACACGGCTCATCTAGGGGATGAAGGGCTGCCTCAACGGCTAGAGTTCATCTAGCATCTTGCTTTTTTGGAGCATTGAGCTGATCCAAAGTTTCGGGTATTGCACAAAAGTTTCCGTCTTCCGTCCCTTGCTTTCGGGTGATCTCAGTTGGGTCATTCCTTTCTCCCTCTCTGGCTTCTAGCAAGCTTCGCCGTTGAGAACACGTCCGGATAACTCACTTCAGCGGTCGGTGTTTTCAGTCGCGTGTATAGCCGGAGTGTCGATACATAACCGCGCGATTCGCCTTCCACTATAGGCCGACTCTTTGAAAACTAAAGAGAGTATCCTTCAATCAGTTTTGTAAACAGAAACGCGACTATGGATTCAGAAAAGAAGGTCATCGAGGACACGCCGTCATTGGAGACAGATGAGGCGGTGGGAGAGGTCTTCAATGCCTCTGGACACAAGCAGGAGCTTGACCGGCAGTTCAGCTTGCTTTCCGTCTGTTCCATCGGCATCACTACTGGTAACGTTTGGGCAGCGCTGGGAGGGTCGATCGTGAGTCTATTTCTTAACACGTCTCTCACCTAAGCCTCAGCGCAAGGTCGGCTACGATCACAATGCTAATCTGGTCGACTAGGTTATTGCGCTCTACAATGGCGGCCCTCCAGGAGTTATCTACAGTTTCATCGCTGTGTCATGCATGTACTTCATGATCGCAGCATGTATTGCTGAGATGGCGTCAGCGATACCGACGTCCGCTGGTGTTTACCACTGGGCGAGCGTGACAGCGGGTGCGAAATACGGCAAGGTCGTAGGCTTCTACGCTGGATGGTGAGTTGTGATCCGGCGCTGACAATTCGCAAGTCAACATACCATAAATAATCTTGCTAACCAAACTATCGAAACAGTTGGAACTTCCTCGGCTGGCTCTACGGCACAGCATCGATCTCATTGATCCTCGCCAACCAGATCATCTCGATGTACGGCCTCTTCCACGACGGTTATGAGTACAAGAGATGGCAGGTGTTCATCGTATACCTGATCATGACATGGGTGTCAGCTTTCATTGTCATGTTCATGAACCGCGCGCTGCCAACTGTGACAAAGATGGGCTTGTTCTTCATCCTGGCTGGCGTATCCGTCACTATCCTTGTCTGCGCCATCATGCCAAGCAGAACAGGCAAAGGCCATGCGAGCAGTTCCTTCGTGTGGAAGGACTGGGTAAACCAGACGGGCTGGTCGAGTGACGGCTTCGTCTTTTGTGCAGGCATGCTTAATGGAGCATTTGCTGTTGGAACTCCGTACGTCAACTTCTCCTCTTTATGACTTTGTGCTGACACTCAACAGCGACTGTATATCCCATCTCGCAGAAGAAATTCCCAGGCCTCGTGTCAACGTCCCGAAAGCTATTCTCGCCCAATACGTCGTCGGCTTCTTTTCAGCCTTCTTCTACATCATCACAATCTTCTACTCCGTGAACGACCTCGACTCTCTATTCAGTAACCCGTGGCCGTTTCCCCTCGCTGAACTATACCGTCAAGCTACAAACAGCCGCGCGGGCTCTCTTGGACTGCTCATCGTCATATTCCTGCCTACCCTATCCACGAACATCGGATGCTACATCACGACTGGCCGCATGCTCTGGACACTCGGTCGCGACGGTGCAGTGCCGTTCTCCGGATGGGTAGGCCACGTAGACAAGAGCTGGGGTAACCCGTTCAACGCCACACTCGTCTGCGCCGTCCTGAACACGATCCTCGGCCTCGTCTACATCGGCAGCAGCACCGCTTTCTCCGCCTTCGTAGGCTCCTTCATCGTCCTCGCATCTCTGTCATATCTCGCCTTCATCGTCCCCAACATCCTTTCGCGCCGCACCCGCGTCATCAAAGGCCCGTTTACCATGCCTGCGCCTGTTTTCTACACTGTCGCTAGCATCGCGTCGACGTACATGACTGTCTGGATCGTCATCTACTGCTTCCCATTTGCGCTGCCGTTTAATGCCACAACGATGAATTACACGAGCGTCATGACGGGTGGGTGCACGATTTTGCTGGGTGTGTGGTATTTGTATATCAGGAATAAGGGGTATGCTGGTCCGAGGGCATTGGTGGAAGAGACGGAGAAAAAGCTGGCGAGGGGAGAAGACGTTGTGGTCAGTGCGGATAGATTTTAGCTGCATTGGAGGTGGTTTCGAGCTGTGTATTACGTGTAGCTGATAAATCCGAAATAGAAAACTGCGAGTTCAAGTGGTTGTCTCAGCCTAATCGAGGTCTCCGATGGCTACGATGAAACTTGGTATGATGATCAATGTTTACGCGTGTGTATTTGTGAATATGACACCACAGGAGCAAAAATTGGGCGCCTACATAACAGACAGCCCGAGCTCTGGAGCATAGCATCTCATGTCGAACACCCTCTTGTCGACATTAGCAGTTTCGTTTAGCATGGCCACCACTTCAATGGGAAACAACCAGAACCCAAACGCCGGCTCGGATTCCATCACGTAGTGCGGCTCATCTTCGAAAAACTTCCTCCCCTGATTACCAGTAGCCCATTTTCGATTCACCCACCAGCGCTCGTAGTCCCGTTCCAGCCACTCTTCAGCTTCTTCTTTACTGCTGATATTGTGGCTGTCGCTGCCACCCAGATAGGCTTTGTGTGCTACCATTAGTCTGAATTCTGTAGTGGAGCCATCAGGCAGTGTCGGTGCGACCCCGAACCTGGACAAGAGGCTTTGAAACATGCCAAGCTTGTCACGACAGCTTCTGGTATCCATGTACTGCTTCTCCAGATCTCTCGAGATCGGACGTGGATCAACAGGAAAGCGATCGAAGGGTGGAATTCCTGTACTCATAGGGACCGAGCGATTGAACCAGTACTCCGCGCTGAGGTACAATACATCTCCCGCATTGATGCGCCCAAGTATCTGAGTATCTTCTATGAAGACTTCGTGCAGCTGTTGTAAGGTGGCCTTGACACTATCGCGAAAGTTGGGGTGTATAGCTGATGGCTCAAGGTCGAGAGTGCTTCCAGCTGCGGTTGAGCCCCCACCGTAGTCATCGGAAGGTACCACGAGATTCAAAAGTCCGTGGCCGCGAGGATCGTAGCTTGTCTTGAGGTCGTGTAGGAATGGCGGAAGCCACATGGTTGTATTTGGCCAGCATGTGATGTGGAGAAAGTCCCATTCTGGGTTCATATAGGAAGTCCCAGGCGTTGTTGGCGGCGGCAACTTTTCGCACAACGCTCGTATGAACATCGGACCGACACTGCTTCCTGGTAGTCCTGGCAAGTTCAGGTATCTGCAAGGGATGTGAACACGGTAATGCTTTTTGGCCTCTTCGCGCGACTCGCTGCAAACACGGAAAAATTTGCTTAGAAGACGAGAGTCACACATGGTAACTGTATATCTTCTAGGCTCCTCTAGAGCATGGTGTAGGGCATGCGGATCAGAACGGAGACGGTCCTTGACGGTATCAAGGTCTTCCTCTAGGTCCGGATCACCGAGGTAGAGGCGAATGATGCGTTGGCGTCGAAGCGCAAAACGCCATATCATCAAACGTAGCTCTTTTGGTAATTTGCTGAAGACGTGGAATGACGGTGCTGGACTCGCTATGGGAGTGTCGAAGATTGGAAGATGTGGTTTGGTTGACATCGCGAGTAGCGCAACGATGAAACTGTACGAGTGATTAGTGGTAGCTTTATACACATGGAATGATGCGATGCACTTCTACGTTGGTGTCAAATGTGTGAAGCTCGGAAGCCGAAAAAGTGGCTATGGCAGGGCCCCACTGGTCTTAGCGCCGCTGTGCCGCAGGTGTTGCCTGTGACGTCTTCACATTCGTTATATAACTAACAAGCAGAATGTACACGGACGTCGTTGCATAGTCTCACCATGGTCTTTCCGGGCAAGCTCTCAACATCACGATCTGCCAAGTTCATTTATGCCCATCGTAGCTAACAAAGTGCAGCACTACATTGTTTGAGTGGGTGTTTAGCCGCCCCGGTAAGACACAAAATGAATACAGTTGCTATCACGAGATAGACACGCAGGGACTGCTTCACGAACCATGGTGACATCCATCGGCACATCCGATACTCGAACTACGAATACTTTCGAGTTGAGCACTTTTTGTGCTCTAGTACTACAGCCCCTGCACATGTTACTTTCTCACTAAGTGAAGCGCCGTCTACCATCAATACACAAGGAAAGCTAGCTTGGGCAATCTTTTATCACGAAATGACATTTCCACCTCGAGTAACTCTTCCATCTCCTTCGATCGCCATCTCATTCGCAGAGAAGTCGCTGCGTCGATCCGTGACGATGCAATCAGTTTTGAAAAACGTTTGCAGCTTCTCCGTCAAGGCAGCCTCCGCGTCTATACCGCCGTTAATGTTTTCTTCGGTCCAGGTGACATCCTTCCCCTGGTCATCCTTCGGAACTTGTCCATTGAGCATGTTTGGAGCGCTCATGTAGACTTTCGGAGGCTTGTCCTTGTTATCCATATCCAGCTGGGACTCTTTGACATTTCTTTCGAATTGACCCCAGACCTCCTGGTTAATCGTTTCGCTCGCCACGAAGTGCGCTAAGATTCGGGTTATCTGGTGCAAGATTTTGTCTTCGCCCACAACAGCAACGCCGATACACGTCTTGAGATTCTTGGTGAAGATCCGGTCGGTGTTGCCAAAGGTCTTGTGTCCGACTGCCGCCATATCCACCTCGTTGGGGTCGGCACGAGCTGCTAGACGTGCAATCGCTCGCGCGCACGAATCATCAGCTCGTTTGGCAAATGCCTCGTGTGTTTCCGAGGGATAGCGCTCATATTGGAGTTCATTGCGAGGTAATGTGCGGAACTTCAGATCGGAGCTTGGAAGGTTGGTAAGGAAACCACTGGCGAGAGTGGCACCCAGAAGCAGGAGAGGTGGTCGAAACCAGCGCATGATTGATAGGATACGACTGGGATGGCTGAAAAGAAGAAGCTAAGATATTGTGGATGAGAAGACTGATGATGGATGCTGAATCTGAGCCGACAATTCTAAGACTCGCGCAACGAGAACGAACATATATAAGATACATGGTCGAGATCGAAAGCAGAGCTCACAAACATTGGAGATAATCAAGAGGAGATCAGATCCTGTGAGACACAGCAGCATGGATACGCATAGTCCATTGAGGTATTCTCGCGTCGACTCGGCCACCGCACCCTGCTCATGATGCGCATCCAACAATGCCAGAATCCCATCACTGTTTGTTCGGAACTTGCTTTAGTCGATCTGCAATCCGAAACATCTTACATCCGTATTAATCCCCGTTGGATGGTCAGTTGCTGGTCACGACCAGAACACGGATTGTGCCACATTAAGCGAATCCCGGACCGCGCCGCTTCCATGCATAAGAAGTCGATTGTGCCTTGCATCCTTATATGACGACGACCTATTCTTGGGTCATGCGAATGCGAGAAGTATTCATGATCTTCATGTGGCTTTCGAGGGTAGCAGTTGGCGGATGCGAAATCCTTCTGGGCTGAGTGGGGAAAAGCTAGTACGACCAACACTCCGGTTCTTCGCCGCAAAGTACAGTGTGAGACATGGATTCTCGTGTAATGTGGATCTTCAGCTTCTTCAAGATACTATGATGTCATCTGGAGCTTGCTGCAGCCTGCGGCTGCCACTGCCATTGAGCAAACCAAGCACGATGCTGCAGCAGGAATGTCGCAAAGTCGAGGTAGGGAGAGGAAGAACAACAAGAAACAATCCTGAATAGTAGGTACATGTTTCATAATTTCGTTACGCCGGCATGCATAGATATATTCTAGGAGAGTATGCAGCTTTTGCGGGAGAAACGAAGTGTTGCAATACCGCTGCCATCATGTCCAAGTAAATGAACGCACTTTTCTGAACACAATCATGAATTCAAATAACTTACCTGCAGCGAGTATTCTCCAGATATATTTTGTTGTACAACACAGCGATTGAAGATGACATGTAGAAGTGGACAACGTGATTTCCATTAACGCCATAACTTATCTACATATGCAATTCATCCATATTTACTCTGCCGACCACCTCACAAAACTATCTCCGCATTTAATCAAGACATCCCGGCTTCTCACATACATTATACACCTGAAAGCTCGCATACGACGTCTCCGGCGTAACACACGTCGTCTTCCAATCCTTGCCCAAATCCCCTTTCGTAATGATATTGTCGGGGTTACAGTCGTCGGAGCTGAAATACATCATGAAGTAGTTCGCGTCACTCGCGTCGCCCGAGAGTGTCGCCGAGGCTGCTACGCCGGCAAAGGCTTTCTGGCATCCTGAATCAGGGACTTGGATTACTGTGCCGAGTGATTGCGAGCGACATTGGCGGCCGGAATAGGAGGTGACCGAGAAGGCGGAGGTGCTGGCGGTGAGGGTGGTGAGGAGGATGAGTGCGCTGGAGATGTTGGTTGGGAAGTACATGATGAATGGCTTGGTGGTCTGAAGATAGGGGTGATTTCGAAGGTCAGGAAATGAGGTTGAGATGTATTGACGCTGACGTGAATGTGCAGACTCGAGAAAGTTTTCAAAGCGTAAACGCGGGCTTGCTTTAGATATGAGAGATTTCTCTAAGCATGGCATCGCCCTGTTCCACCGCCGATCATGGTATACTATAGCTCGTGACTTGTAGATCCTTACAAGATGTGCGTGTCTCAGAATTGTAGAATACGAAGCTTACCACGTGCGGCATGGTCGAAGGATGCGCGATCGGGTTGGTTCGCATAAGGAATGACAATGTGCGTCGATGAGGCTTATAGGACTACACATTACGTCGGAACTTCAGTACCACCACCCACGCTGCAGCGGCGGGGATCTAAAACAATTCTCCGAATCGTTCGTGGCCATGGCAAGTGGCGATGAGGCTGAAACACCTCGTGAAGAACCAACACGCCAAGTCGAAAAACCATGAATACAAGCATGGTATAGATCCTACAGTATGCTTCGCCCAATTTGTAGTGATAATCGCCGGAGGGATCTGTCAAGGCGCTTTGAGCTTTCCACTACCTTGTCTTTCCAGCTACAGCACGGTGAAGGCCTGATGACGATCATCATGTAGGCACGCTGGATGATACCCAATCTGAATCTGTCGGTGCGCAATAACTTCGATGCCCGAGAGGATGCTGTTCCTACTCTTGCGTGTGCGGCGAGGGTTTCACACGGGATCATTGAAGGCAGACTCGTGGCTGGAGGAGAAGACCTGACGTCGTCCGGAGTAGATCGCACACCGAGTGGTAGTATATATCGTAGATAGAGCGCTGTTCATTTCGCGACTACATCGAGATCCAATTAGCAGCTTCACTACATACAAGGCCTCACCTACTTTCGTCACCATGAAGTCGACGTACCTCATTCTATCCTCCCTCCTGTACCTCAGTCAGACTGCTGCCGCAGTTCCATCTTTCCAAAGCAACAACCTCAAGGCACGAGATGCGAGTGTTTATGCCCTCAACCACAAATTCGCACATCCCCAAGTGCATCCCCGCGCCGACGGTCCGACATGCGACAAATGTGATCCTGTCAGTTTTCCCTCATGGGCCAAATCCAGTCGCTGCTAACTCCCGCTACAGTTCAAATGTCGCTCGAAACAATATCGAGACAAACAAGACTGCAAATGCAAGAGTTGCTTGCCAGGCACGAAACCCGATCCAACCAGGACCCTGTGCATTCCCGAGAAAAGCGAGGACAAGCCCCAAGACAAGCCGAGCGATACACCCAACAATGAAGATGGCGATAAGAAGTATCGCGAGAAGAAAGAAGCAAGATACAAAGAGGCGCTGGAGAGGCATGAATGATGTTGCGAACTCAATAAGACGACTTTCTAACCGTCGCCAGGTACAAGGAATCTTACAAGAAAGCGAAGAATGCGGATCAAAACAAAGATGACAGAAGCGAAGAAGACAAGAAGAAAGACAGCAAAGTAAAATCCACCCCTCATCCAAGCCCTCCAAATGCCCTCACTAATACTCCCCCAGAAAGAGCGCATAGGAAAATGTCTCCCGCTCGTAGCCGCCAGCATGAGTCCGTCCCCATCCCCACCCCATTCCATCACCACTAACCCCCACCCACAGTGAGCGTCGGCGCCGGCGTAAAAAAGCGCGCCGACAACGACTACCAATACTCTATCAACTACTTCAGCGAAGACGTGCTCGAAAACGACGACATCCTCACCCTCTGGCCCTCCAATCTCCCGCGCAAAGCACGAAGCCTCAACAAGAGATTCGACTTCGACTCGGATGAATATATCGACGAGTGTCTTTCTGCGCTCGATAGTCCAGGCTGGGTCACGACTTCAGGCGCGAGTCCGTGGATGCCGATTGGTGGCGGGCGTCGTCGCTCAGCGTCGTGGCCTGAATACATTGAGCCGCCGCCAGTTACTAACACTGATGTCGCGCTCGTACCGCGCGAGACGGGCGTGATTGAGTATCAATTCGAGAAGCGTGCGAATATCAAGGCGATAATGCAGGGTATTGGGCGCTTCATTGGCAAATTGGTGGGGTGGATGTCTACGCGGAGTTTGAAGAGGCTGGACGTCTTGAAGCAGAAAGGTGGATTTAAGATTGCGGAGAAGGGAAAGGGTGCAAAGGCGTCAGACCAGAAGTGGGCTGGGAATCAGATTTCCAAAAGTAAGAATTGGAGGAATTGTTTGGAGGGGAAGAAGTTTGAGAAGTATGCTTGAGAACGATGGTGGGGATGACAAGTAGACGGAGGGATGACGTTTCGGAGATGGCGTTGGAGTAGTGGACTTACGACTACTGGTTTGAGTGTTATATAGAGTGCTTCTTCGCGGCAATCCGATCGAAGATTCAGGGCTATGACGTTCCCTAGGCTAGACTCACCACCTCCCACCTCAACTCTGCCTTCCTCCAATTCCTCAACTCCACCGGCTGAACCAATTGTACCCTCCTCCTGACCTCACCCCACCCTTCCACGCTCTCGACTAACAAAAGATTCAAAGTCTCTGGATGCCTTACCTGATCGTCCTCATACCCCGCAAAGTTAGGACACCATCTCGAGATATATATCAGATCATGTAGCCCGCCTATCCCCGACCACTCTGGGTCAAGCTCCACAAAGCCAATGTGCTCCTCCGTGCCTGGAAGGAGAACGCGGTGAGCGTGTGTACCATAATACGGCCTCACGTCTTGGCCCAAGTAAAACTCGGAGTGCTTGGACTCGGAGTCGATGAGCACGGTAGCAGTGCTTGTGTAGAACCGGAGGATGTGAGACTGCGGAGGCATGGCCATGGGATTGTAGGTGAGAGGAGGTATCATATGGGGAGCGTTGGGTGGTTTCAATGGAGCGGAAGGGGAGGTCTTGCACTGTTCGCACGGTACAGCATAGGCCAGGGGTGATGTTGCGTCGTGCTCTTCGCGTTGTTCCCAAGATTTCCTGCTTTTGGGGCGGTAGAACGTTAGGCCTGATTGGAGCACGTCTTCCGTACGCAGGAGCAGGTCTTTGAACGGCTCGGCTAGGGACCAAGCATTGGAGATGCCGACTTTGAAAGAGCTGGTTGTGTGGTGCTTTGATGGGATAGGACTCAAGCTGAAGGCCTTCGTCCCGGGAATGTGTGCATGATAATACCAATCCATGTCCCAAGCTGAGTGTCTCGCTAGCTTCCCTGTAGAAACGCGATAGCGACCGTCCAACACACGAAGGTCTCTATCAGATCTTTTGCAAGCTCTGAAGACGAGGGACGTGTCAGTGTTGAAGCGCCAGCCTGCCCAACTCCAGCTGGGAAAGCCGTGCTGACGCACACTCAGACAGTGCGTGGATTGCGTCCATGTAAGTCCTCGTGCAAATTCGAAAGCTGGAATGCCCCAAATGGCGGACCCGAAAGCATCCTCCACTGACTTGAGTACTCCAGCAAAGGCAAGCAAAGTGTCGCTTTTGAAAGAGATCTCTCGCTTGCTGTAAATGCTCACGAGCGACCAGAGATTCCTGCCAAAGTATTCGCGGTGCGCTTCATAGGCGGCGGAGTAAGGACTCTCATCAGAGCCCTTTCTGGCTATCCTAGCTTTCTCCCTGATATGCACGGGTCCTGATACATTTTGACGCTCCTCCAGCACCGTGTCCTCGAACCATGTGGCTGCAGCACAATGGTAGAAAGCTTGTGCCTCAGCAAAAATGAGCAGTCTTTTCGAGAATATCTTTTCCTGCAGACACCATGCGCGTTTCTCCCAAGGAGAATCTTTGAGCGCTTGCCCAAATGTTTTTCGTGTACTCAGATAGGTGGTGCCAGCCCAAGTAAAGCTCGCCTGCAAAGCTCGCCGAGGTATGCTTATCCCCGGGATGCCTGTGTCTGCGCTCTCCGTATCGCTGACCACAGTCAGGACAGCGCCGCCATAGACATCCTCCATTTGCTCCATGTGCTCCATCAGTTGATCAGCATCATCCTGGCAGATACAAAGAGCATCAATCCAGACATATGGTATTGACAAGCTCTGAGCGATGTCGAAAGCGTCCTGGAAGGTTTGGGGCATTTGGTTCTTTTCTGCACATAAGGCGCCTGGCGTCGACAGAAGCCGCACATTGTCCTTACGTAGTAGAAATCGTGTCGCTTTTCCCCAGACATAGCTCAGTGCAGCGTACCGGACAGGTTCATTCATGCGTACGATACAGCGCTTGGCCACACTAACGAGGCGGAAATCTTTGATTGAGCAGATGTTTGGCTGACAACCATCGCAATCTGCAGCTGATGGGCTTCGATTGAGAGGGAATAGTCCGGTGCCATGAGAGGTGGGTCTTTTGTCATGTGTTGAAGCACACTTGTACAACCAGCTTCGGACGAGGGACATGTCGACATTGGCTTCAATTTGTCTTCCAAGGAAGCCTCCTGAATTTCCTGACTCTTCATTGGTCGTGTCACTTTGGTCTGCAGCTGGGAGGATGAATGTCAGGTGCTCGGAAACGTACGAATCGAATCGCCCCGGCGTGTCGAGGGACTGAGTGCGATTCTGGGGCCGGTATAGACGCAGGCTTGGTCTGTAGTACGTTATGTGTTCGGTCGTCTGCACGTTGCCATTGATCAGGCTATAAAGCCATGTCTTTGGCTGAGCAGAACCGCCCTCAGTCGCCGTGATGTGTTGAGAGCCGACGAACTGGGTACTAATATGTAGGAAGTCATCCCCACTGTAAGGCTGGCAAGTATTGGCGTTGATCGCGTCAAGCAGGAAGCTGCAACATCGACACCAAGATGATGTGGTCTGCAGTGCGTGGATAGTCCAGGTCCATCGCTGGTAGTCTGGATTGCACTCAAGACCCCTCACAAGGTCTACGTAGTTTTGCGATAGTCCATATCCTCTACCACCATAGCTCTCACCGCTAGGGGGAGAGCACCAGCGCGATAGCACGTCGGTGCACTTGTCGCATAGATGTTTGTATTGAAGCTTGACGATCAAGGAGGGCGGAGGTGTGCTGAACTGATCCATATGGCTATTTTCGAATGCAAGTGAATAGAGAGAAAAGAGCGCGCCATGTTCGCGAAGTTGTTGTACCTTCAGCCGCACGTTGGCGTCGATGCGAATCAGAAGAGACGACCATCTGTAGTCTGGACCTCTTGAACCATGTGGGGAAGCTAGACCGAAACTGCGCTAGTACCACCTATGAAGCTCAAGTCACGCCTGTCACTTTTACTTCAACTTTCGCAAAGCGCGTTGCGCCAGTAGCAATAGCTTCCAGTGCAGCGTTTTCTTTTCTCTTCGCGATAAATTAGGTTTGATTACAATGACCAGCATCGATGACCTGTTCAAAAGCGCGACTGGCGCGACGAAGCGCAAGTACGAAAACCCACGCGAAGCCGACCCGTCACAGGCGTACAAGTCAGTAAGGCTCAGCGCAAACAGCGACGTCAAGCAATCGGCGACAGTAGAGGATGAAGACGACGATGAGGAGGCTGGCCCTTCGCTACCGCCCGAACTCGAAGACGAAGGACCGGGCGACGATGACGAGGGACGCTTTTTCGGCGGAGGGCTGGACGAGGACGCAAAGGATGCCATGGACTATCTGGACGCACAGGATGGCGAGGAAGTGATACAAGACGAGAGATACGACGCTGCGTGGCTGCGCAAGCTGTGTCTGGGCTTCGAGAAGAAGGTCAACAAGAACGCTTCGCTGCGCGCAAAGTACGAGGGCGACCCCACAAAGTTCATGGAGTCGGAAGGCGACCTGGACGAGAGCATCAAGAGCTTTAGCATCCTCTCGGAGCATCCGGAGCTGTACGAAGAGTTTGCAAAGAATACGGCGGCTGCGAAGCTGGTCGAGCTGCTGGCGCACGACAACACAGACATCGCCATTGCTGCGATTGAGATGATTTCAGAGCTCACGGACGAGGATTTTGCAGGAGAGCAGGAACAATGGGATGTTCTGGTGGCCGCATTCCAAGAAGCAGATCTACTGGGTCTGCTGACCTCCAACTTCTCGCGCTTCGACGAGACCGACTCGGCCGATGCGTCTGGCGTCTACCACTCTCTCAGCGTCATCGAGAACCTCCTATCACAGCCCTCGAACACAGACGTCATCGGCAAAGACAACACACTACTTAATTGGCTGCTCGAACGAATACAGAAGCCAGAGAAACTCACGACCCAAAACAAGCAGTACGCCTCCGAGATCCTCTCCATCCTCACACAGTCGTCACGCACGAACCGCGTCCGCATAGCCGAAGCCAACGGCGTCGAAACCTTCCTCACAAACCTCGCACCGTATCGAAGAGACGACCCCGAGAAGGACAGCGACGAGGAGGAATACATGGAGAACCTGTTCAACTGCCTGTCATCGATAGTCGAAGAGCCGCTTGGAAAGACACAATACCTAGAGGCAGAAGGCGTGGAACTCTGCCTGCTATTGGTTAGAGATGGCAAGACAAGCAAGAGCAGAGCGCTGAAGGTCCTGGACCACGCGTGCGGCTACGCAACATCAGGATCACAACAGACAAACGGCAGCAGCGCGCAAAAAGATACAAATGGTTCTACTTCACCAAACAGCGCCATGCCAGTCTGCGAAAAGCTCGTCGAATCAAGAGGTCTAAAGCCCCTCTTCAGCACCTTCATGAAGACCAGGAAACACGACCCCGAACAAACAGAGCACATCCTAGGCCTATTCGCATCACTCCTCCGCTCCTTGCCAGGAAACTCAGACGCGCGCTTTCGCCTGCTCGCAAAGTTCCTTGAAAAAGACTACGAGAAGATCAACAGGCTTGTCGCTCTTCGTCGCGACTACCCCAGTCGCGTCGCCGCCTTTGACGCCAAGCTCGCAGACCGAAAGCGGGGACTCTCGAGAGAAGAGCAGGATGAGCTTGAGCTGGAGAATATACCACTGCGCCTTAGCGAGGGCTTGTATTGTCTCGAGCGCATCGACGCAATTCTCGCGTGGTTGGTGGCCGAGGATGATGGTGCGAGGAGAGCTGTGGAGAGAGCGTTGGGTGAGAGAGATGAAAGTCTTGGTGATGTCAAGAAGACGTTGCAAGCTCAGCTTGATGGCAACTTGGAGGTTGAGGCGGAGGAGAGAGAGATGCTGGAGGCGTTGATTGGGTTCTTGGGATGAGATGAGCGGGTGCGTTCCGTTCCCTAGTCGATATTCAGGCTTTGTACATACATGATATACCCATACCGGTACATTACCTATCACAGCTATTTCCGTAGGCTGTGTAGAGTCGACATGAATCGCGTTCTGAAAGAGAGAAATTGCTGCTTCGAAAGTAGGGTGAGATAAGGGCCTAGGGAATGTGCGGCTTGTACGGTATTGTGAACCTGGCTGGATCTGGAAGCGCAAACGCTTGTGGAAGGTGCAGCACGTGCTCACTGCCAAGCCCCTCAACTACTTCGTTCGCTCGTGCGCAAGCCCTCACTCACGACATTCACTCCACAAAACCTCAAATTCCCACCCAATCTCCCCTCGAGGCCACTCTATTCTGACGGAGTACTCGGCGGTAATTTGACGCTCAACGACAAGCTTTCGTTTACTCACCTTCACTTCCTGACTTAGAAGCGAAGTGGCCAACATGAGCACAACCGACAACAGCGACGCGACTGTCAACAGCTCAAGCCTCGACGGAATCAGTACAACATCTCTCGCGACGTCCTCGACCTGCGATCAGCCATTCCGATTTTTAGATTTGCCAGCTGAGCTCCGATGCCAGATCTACGAGTACTTCGTTATTGTGGGCAAGGTATTTTACATTCCGGACCACTACGCTGTCAACAACGAGAAGCGATTCAAGGACTGGAGGGCATACCGAGTACCAGAGTTGACTCTTCTGAGAGTATCTAAACAGGTCCACGACGAGGCCGAAAAGCTTTACTTGTCCAACAACTTGTTTGTCCTTCCAGACTTTCTCGCATCGTGAGAAGCTATTGACCATCCAGAGGAACATACAACTCTACCCTTTCCTTGCAGGCCCTTGTTTTCTGAAGCTGCTGGAAACCTGCTCAAGAACATCAGCATCTCATTCAGCCCACGTGTTCTCACTCCAGAGCTCATGGACCACTTCAGATGGGCGTATCGGGAGCAATTCAATCCGCCTTGGGCATTTGATGCCCTCGATACTCAAGAACGCCTGCAAAGTGCGCACGATTACTCCCAAATGTCCCTCATCAAGTACTGGGACGACGAGATCCATTGTTTGCTAGACTTCCTCCCTGGCTTTCCCAACCGCTTACGATACGTCGAGGTCGATGTCACGAATGCTTACTGTCCCATCGGGTGCTGTCGGCTCATCTGGGGACAGTGCGTCAAGATGTTGTTTGTGCAGTAGCCGCAGAAGGTGGTGTTTTTTGGTGTCCGGAACGAACTTCCATCCCGAGGAGGATTTGTGGGCAAAGTGGAAAATGCAAGAGGCCAAGGGCAAAGAGTCGGACCGAGTTCAAAAGTGGTGAAAGCACGACCTTCATAGGTTGTATGTGCGCGGGTTCATGAGGGGACCTCCAGGGCTGCAAATTCGCATATCTCATTTCGAAGCCATACCGTCGGAATAGTTGAGGCGATGGTGGCAATGTTATGAGTCGAAGAGATGGCTGACTTATTCATAATGCCTTCTGATGCTCTTTTACTCCTAAACGTCCCCGATACCCAACCACTACTTACTCTTCCGGTGCATAAATCACCACTCTGTCGATCATATGTCCGAAACCTCAATGTTGGCAACGTAGTTCCACGGACTCGATGGATGGGAGACGCATGAGCTAATGCCGGAGAGATCCGGTGAATGTGAGGGAAACACATGATGGTATGACGAGCATCATAAAGGGCATTGTAGCTTTGCTGAAGGAGGGTACCGATGGGTATTCGAAGATAAAAGAGGTCATGTCTTGTATTTTTCAAGCTCAAGCAGTGGTACTAGTCTAGGAACACTAGAGAATTATCATTTAAGGATCGTGAGGCGTACTACTCGTGCCATCGTAGTATGTACATAGTCATTGTCGTGGAAAGTGAGATAAAGGCCGTTATACAACAAGAACAATAAGACAACATGAAGTCGTGAATGCAAAGAAAGAAAGACCAGAGGAAGCTGGCTCTTGCACCCAGACAGGCCATCCACCGAAAACGCCATTCCATCCCGAGGGTATCCGAAACCGTGCTAACCTCGAGAACAACACGGTACCTCGACAACACCCTACTTCCACGCCGACATCCTCAAGAATCGCTTAACATGCTCCCCCCCAAAGAAACTCTCCTTACACCCGGGACTCTTCTTCAGCGTGCTGCGCCCTGACTTACCCAACCACCTACTCAACGCATGCGCACCCCTCACATTCCCACCCCCACTAACCTCCTCAATCGCACAATCCACCTCCTCAAGCAACGGCCCCATAATCCTGGGCTCGCAGTCCACCGGACTCAACATAATCGGCACATCCATAACCTCCTCCTGATTCTTCTTCCAGCGCTCACTCCCAGAAATAGCAGTCAGCGGCGCGAGCGCAGCGTCCCAGTCCCCCTCGCGCAGCTTGACGTCTTCGAAATTAAACTCGCGCAGGCTGCGGCGATGCTTGGATATGAAGTCTGCGATTTGGGATGAGTCCATGACGGCGTTTTCGAGCTCCATGTATTTGAGGCGCGGGAACATGAGTGGTCGTGGGCCGCGCGCATGGCCGCGCATGGAGGGGTGCATGTTTGATTCTTCGTATACGGGGAGGGGAAGCATGCAGGGTTCCTTGTCGAGGGAGAGGGGCGACGGCCCGCGCAAGCCTTTCCAGCGGAAGAAGAGGCGCGTGAGGCCGCGGGAAAGGGTGCGTAAGTATGCGTGGAGAATGCGCAGGTGTTCGAGGGATTGGGTGCGGATGCGTGGGGATGCCGAAGATAGGGGGATGGACTCCATGCAGATTGAGAGGCGCCGGATTTGGGTCCAGCGCTTGGCGGACGAGGATGTGCTGCCGAAGCCGTGCATGGGGTGGAGATAGAGGACACCGCCTGGGTGGATGGGGTGCAGGGAGAGGGAGGAGAGTGTGTACAAGGGCGCGCGCTCGACGGCGATGCGGAGTGAGATGAGGGCGTAATCTACTGCTGAGCGGGCATTGCGCGGCGCATTGTCGAAGCCTGGACATGAGATCTTGAGGTGTGTGAGGTTGGTGAGTTCTGAGAACGCGGCGACGAAAGCTGGGACATTTGTTGCGGCGTGGAAGAGAGGGGGGTATTGTTTGACGAGGAGGTCTTGCATTTCCCATGAGCCATACTTTGGTGCTTTGTCTTTTGCTGGGCCGGTGTGGGGGTTTTGCATCTGCGGCTCGTATGTGAATTTCTTTTCTGCGCCGGTCTCGGGGCAGACGATTGGTGGGAGGAAGGTCTCTGGGGTGTGTGGCATGTGGAAGGTGAAGGTCTTGACATGGCGACCTATTCGGGACAGCGCTTCGATGCGCGCTGGCTTTGAGAAAGTTGAGGCCTTGAAGGTCGAAGTAATGGTTTCAAACAGAGGCGGCGCAGCGCGCGATGAAAAGTCATGGCACACAAGACGTAGGCTCGCAAGGTCTTCTGATTCCATGTGCTCGAGTAGGTTGTCGCGACATTGATCGTTCAGCCAGAAGCGCAAGAAGACGGAACTTGTCGAAAGGACCAAATTGCATATTGAGTTGTTCGAACGCGTTGCTTATTATTGTCAATATGGTTAGACGGCGCATTGCGCAGGGAGTGTCTTACATCGTCCGTCAATCGTAGTCGCCGGTGTCAGTGGTATCTCGCCAAAGAGTAACTTCGAACTCGCACGCGACACGTTCGTCGCCGCGCTCGCATAGCTACTGTGGCTCTCTCCAGAGTAAGATCGCTTTAGCGACGGTGGGGCCTGTCGCTGTGAATACATAATATCGATTGAGTAGTCGTCGCATTCAAGATTTAATCGTAAAACGTCGTCGCGATGTCAAATCGCATACAAAAAAGTCGTAGAAATCGTCGTTTCGTTCGTTTCAACGCCAGGGCAATTCGATCATGAACCTCAGGAAACCACTCCAGGCATCGCCCACATTTACCACGTCCATTCTAGCGTTCGCCACCGTGCACGTGAGACGCAAGTGTGAGTCAAACATCTTGAGTCGCTTCGCACAAGAACAACAAGGCTGGTCTACATCCGGCCAGAGTATTGAAGGGAAAACACGACCATCTCGCGGTGGGAGAGCGTGTCTTTATGGTGTTTGACGCGACGATTCGACCATCGGCTGCAGCCTGGAGTCGGCTTGAAACGTTTGCCTTGATCCAGCGAATGGGAGGGTAGGAAAGGCGGGATGGTGTATGCAGGTCGTGCAGTAGTCCTGCAGTGGATCCTTGGAAGAGGTGGCTGGACGAGATGACTGGCGGTCAAGCGTCCAAAGCAGAGACGCGACGGGATCTAACGCGTCGTACCTTTTCCGTGCGCTGGCGTGCGTTGCTGTAGCGAGTCGCGGTTCGAGAAAGCATAATATCAAAGATGCAATTGCGGCAGTTGTGCATGTGCTCGCGTCTGTTTGGGGGTGGTTCGCGAAGATGGTTGTTTCGAAACGAGTCAATCGATAAGTTGCCGGCCATGCGCGTGCCATGTGGCTGAAAGACGTCAACACCACACGAGTATAGTGACGTCCATCTCTCCTCGCGACGAAACAGTTTTCACAGAGGAGGGGACAAACATTGTACGTGGCCATGATTCTGATCTCGAAATTCTCCAACACGCGCAACTCGATCGAAACGTCTGGAATATCTTCAGCTCAACGGTTGAGCTTCAGACAGAGAAAGAGTCAGTCCTATAGTTATGGCATGTCTGTATGTCAATAACGCGCTCCTATCTCTAAGTAGACCGCGTTTGACTGGAGATACGCACAATCATCCCATCGCGTCCAAATCAATCCGCACAACACCACCGCGTCAACAGATCAACATCCATCGCGACTTCTTGGCACACCACCACGAGCGCGTTAAATGCCTCACCTGCATCTTGGTGTTTTGCCGCCACTGCGACCGGTGAGACTTGATACCCCTCCTTTCGTGCCATGCTGCGAACACGCAGATGAATGAATATATCTTTGAGATTGAGCATCACACATCCACGATCGTCGGCTAAGTTCAAATGTATACCATTCTTGGTTGTGTGTTTCAAAAATGCTTCCAAAAGTGTCTATTCGACTATTAGGTTATTATTAAACTGTGATCGGGAGAAGGAAAGATGAATCCTCGTCCCTCGTCGATCTACTGCATGTCTCTCCACATCCGTCGTTTCTCCGCCGTCGCAGCACATGCTCAACGCGTTTACTTCCCCTCATCGCCTCTTCTCATCCCCAAACCCCGGCGCCCCAGCCCGCTCGGGAGGAGGCTGGTAACTCCCTCTGTACCCATTGATCGGCGGCAAATCCTGCCCAATCGCCTCCTCGTAACTCGGCGGCGCATCGCCAAACTCCCCGCCAGGTGGTTGCGCAGGCTGCCCAGCAAACGCATTCGACCCGCTCGCGAACCCAGAATGTGTCGGCGTAGTAGGCGTAACCGGCGCTTGATTCGCCTGGTACGGCGGAACATTGAGCGTACTCAGACCAGGTTTCTCGCCCGTGAGCGCAGCCTGGAGTAACGCTTTCGGCGGCGCAATGCCCGAGTACACTTTCACCGGCATTCTCAACGGCAGTACAACCAACTGATCCTCCCCATGTTTATAACTGCCATATCCAACCCCCACTCTGACCTCGAGCTCATAATGCCGCGCGAGATTACACGTCGCGAACGTAGGCGGCACAACGTTGGGAATGGGCTTGTTCTCCCAGTACTCCCTGCTAATGGGCACCTCTGTGTCTACGGCGTCGTTGGGCGAGCCGATGGGTATGGCCATGTTGGAGAATGAGCACAGGATCCAGGAGGAGGATTCTGTGCGGGCGACTTCGTGGGCGCGCACTTTGGTGTAGCCGATTAGTTCGATTTGCAGCATTTGGAGGTACACGTTTTTGCTGCGCTCGCTGACGTTCTTGAGCAAGAGGCGGAGGGGTATGTCTTGGTTGCATGTGAGGATGGCGGGATTCGGGAGGCGCGCGTCGATGGAGATGCGTGGTGGAACGCTGCCGGGTGTTGGGATTGGGGATTGGGGTATGCTGTTTGAGGAGCTCTTGCGGTCGAATAGGCCGGGCTTCTTGCTGGATGCCACGCTGAGCGCATTCTCGATGAACTGGTGTTGTCGCCGCGCGTATGCTTCGCCGTCTGTTTTCTCAGGTCGTGGTGGCTCGATAGGCAGCAGTGTGAAGATCGCGATGGCTCTGGGGTTCTCTTTGAAGAACTGCGGCCTGTTCACCGTGACCTTGACAAAGTATTTGATCTCTGCCTCGCCCGGGAAGCCGGCTAGTGACGGTGGGAGCGTGCTCTTGATGTGGTGTGTTGCAGGTCGCGCGATTTCTGGTAGGGCGTTCGAGAATGAGACGTTGGGCATGGGGCTGTTCGACTGCTGGCATTTCGTGTTCAGAGGGACCTGAATTTCTTGTCAGCCCTGTCCTCCTAAATCTTCCTGCGATCACGTACCTTGAACTGGAAGGGATATTCGTATGTGCCTGCGTTGATCGCAAAGCTCGCCTTGGGGTTTGCGATCAAGTCTTCCGGGCGCACATTTGACGGGAACAGCGTGTTGGTCTTGTAGAGGATCTTGTGCACTTCAATCGCCGGTCTCTGCTTGTCCGGTCTGCTGGGATGTACTGGCGCAAGTAGCCTCGTTTTCGACTCTCCCTCCAGCTTCACCACGACGCTGCTGATGTTTGTCGGGTTCGGCACCCGCAGAGTCACGACTCCTTGTATAATATCAAGGTTCGTGTAATGCTCATGCGGGTGCTGGAGCGCTATAGAGACGTTCATGTTGGATGTTTATTGTTGGTATGCGCCTGGCCGCTGCTATGGGAAAGGGTACTGGGAGTGCCGGTGGTGGTGGAGCGACATATCACGGCTTATGAGTGTTCGCGCTGTGTTGCTTGAAGAGGACGTGTTGTGCGTGAGAAAAGTGTCACGTCAATATCACGGCACAGCCGGCAAGAACGCGTGTGCACGTTTGAGCGTCTGTTCGTTCGGGCTGAGAAAAAGCGTCACATTGTCGGGCATGATTCGGAGGGGCTCGTCAAGGGCATCCCCGCCAACGTCATAGTTTGGCCAGGCACGCGCCTTCCGTCAAACCTCAAAAGAGCCGCAATTTGTTCGATATGTTGTGAACCTCGATGAAGATTTTTCGACCTCATCTCGTGAGATTGTATCAAGACATACAGGGATTATTACACACTGACCCCGAACACCCCAAATAGGGCAGTTCGACGACACAGCCACAAAGCTACAGCCGCATCAGCGACTCCGTTTGTCGTGTAACTGGGCGAATGCTTCCTTCAGGTGAGGTTGATCTCACGATGCCTTACGCGTCCAGGCACTGTCCTATCGGAGCTGAAGCCAAATGCAGATTTCGCGCACGTCTCCTGCATACGGCGTTCAATGTCCTTCTTTGGCCAACATATCTGTGCCTCTATTAGCGCCATGGCAGAACAACACAGTCGGAAAGATCATACCACATATGTCCAGGTAAAATGCTATTGCGTTGAAGCTGCATGCGCGTTAGCAGGACCAGTGAATCGAGTGAGGGCGTCTATCGTACTTGCGCTTGCTCCCTGTGAGCTCCCAAAACCACCACTTGAGACGGTTCGTCCAGTTGATCAGGTCGAGATGGCTCACACCGATCAAGGTGCCCTTGTAGTCGCCCCATCTACTCGACTGTATGCTCACAAGGCCGTCGTTGAGTCCTTCGGTGCGCTTGACAATCGCGTGTGACGCAGCGAAGACGGACCACTTGTTTGGCTCCAACGACGCGCCATAAGAGTAGTACTTTACGTCTTCGACATCGGGCGTCCGCTTATTGAAGCTTTTCGTCATGTACTCCTGCGTCAGCTGCGAGAATGCGCCCGTCTCGAAGCCGAAGTACTCCATGATCTTGTATATGCGCTTGATCTGACGGGGTCCTATCGTCGCGAACATGTAGTCTGCGAAGGCTGAGCCTCTGTGCGGCGATGCGATCGTTGTCAGAGACAGGATCCTGAAGTCGGTCGGTCGCAGGCGACTGATCATGTAGCGCGAGTCGAGACCCCCCATGCTGTGCGCGATGATGTTGACATGCTTTCCCTTCGCTTTCTGTGCAATGCTCTCTGCCAGCTTTTCTGCTCTAGCCTCAATGCTGCCACTCGGTGGGACTGCAGCCACGATGACTTCGATGCCGTTGTGTGATAAAGCTTCTGTGATGCCGCGCCAGTAGTGTAGTCCAGGAAGGAAGTGGCCAGCGAGTCGTAGTTCGTCGAAGCCAAGCAAGCCGTGGGCGAGGATTACGGTGTGTTTCTGATCGGTTCAGTATACAGATTGAAGGGCAAACAGGTAGTCATACTGGAGTGTCTGGCCTTGTTAGTATTCATACACAATTTGAGGCATATAATCTCGTACCATACTTCTCTCGCATTTCAGCGAATTCATCTGTAATCCTGCGCCCAAAGTCATCGGTACGCGGGTCTTCTTTGCGCCATTGTGTGCAGCTGAATGCTCGTTGATGCGGAAGCGGTTTCCATATCAGAGGTATTGGCGAGCGATATCGCGCTCGTGCACAAATTCGTATCATGAGGCTGGGCGCATTGTTCGATGTGCATGGTGGTGAAGCTTGTGATACAACAGATTCGGTTCGCGTTTAGTCTGTGACGTAACGTTCTGGTCCGCGGCCTCACTAGTCATACACATGCATGAGCACTCTGAATGCACGAAATGTGTGAATCTATACCACTAAACATCGACCGAAGGCGACTTCGATAAGAGTTAATTGTTCGCTCATTGCAATTGTGAAGTTGCTTGGAAAGATGTCAAGACTTCAACGGGCAGTTAGTACCAGCCCTTCACCGACTCACGGATCCATGCCGCGTTCAGAGCACTGGAGACATCAACAAATGCAGGAGATCTGTCTCGATCGACGTGGCTTAGTATCCGTTCTCTATTGTGCTGTGTGATTTTCAAAACACGGTGTATATCGCTCCGGTTGTCATATGCACTGCTCCAAGCCAATGCCCTACCTCGTCTTGCGAGCAGGTCTACAGGACGCAGTCCATTATCACGCTCGGTTCAAGGCATGCTGCACTCATTCGCCCAGCATCGTACCCTCTATTTCGCCTTGCCTCCCTTCGCAGTTGCATTCGCATTCGCATTCACAACCGCCGCAAGCAATTGCTCCACGACCTTGCCGCCCGACTTCTTGCCAATGTCGTCAATCTCCTTGACCTTAACATCCGTGTCCTTCTTCGCATCGTCCTCGGCCTTCTGGTTGCCTGAGCTGTGCTATACTGCCATTAGCTTTTCCACTCCTCCCAGCAACCATATTCATGCGCACCTCTGACTCGAACTTCTGGTACTCGTTGTCCTTCTCCTTCTTGTAGTCGTCAATCTCCTTTTGCGCCTCGTTCCGTGCGTCCTTTACGCGCTTCGTGCGGTCTGGGGGTGTTAGGTGGGAGGTCTGAAGATGTGGATTGGGGTGTAGGTACATTCTCGTGCTAAACAGATGTTAGTGAACGCTGTAGAATATATCTAGGTATGGGATATACCTTGCTGGACAATCTTCTGTGCATCTCGCTCTGCCTAGGGTCTGTGTGAGCTATGCGGAGGTCCGTAGTGGGTTGTGGTTCCTACATCGAGCAGCGTCTGGATACCCGCGGAGTTTTGGGCGGACTACAAGATGTCAGTGAGCAATACGCTGATTCGATAATATAAGACTTACCATCTTGGAGGTGTGAAGGCTACGGTTGAGTTGGTCGTCGTCGCAGAGCTGTGTTGCGGCGGAGAGCCATGATGCAGCTGCAGCTCCACTTGGCGAGGCAGGCGCATCTGGGGTCCATGCTCCGGCCGGCGCCAAAAGTTACCTTTTGCCTTCAAGATTCACAAACCCTAACATTAACGGCTCCTTCACCCTCGACATCTTCACATTATGTCGCGCGCATCACAAATAACACTAGCTACTACCTGCCTTGGTGCAATTGGCATAGTAGCTGCCGTTCACTATGGTCAGAAGTCCGAGAAAGCAGTATGCATTTATTGAGTTCATGAATCACCAAGATACTCTTCTAACAAAAGTCGTACAGTTAATGCACGCCGGTGTCATCCGCGACTACGAGCAACAGCGACTGAAGCGCGAACGCCAAGCCGATTTTGAAATGCAGCGCGCTCTCGAGGAGGAATACAGAAAGGTGCAGACAGTATCAGATGGAGGAGGGCCAGCAGCACAGCAAGGAAACGCAGGTACTGGGCGATGATAGGGACCATACACCAGTTTCGAATACCCTGCCTTGCGCGACGGGTCGACGAAAGGCATATCGTCGACGTGAGGCGATCATCGAGGCTGCTTGCCTCAGGCGTCCCACGTGCCGTGCTACGCCACCAAGTAATTGCTGGTATAGAAGACTCAGCCTTGCTATGGATCTACGTTTCTCCGCATAGCTTTGAGTGCGATGCGGAGGAAGTCTTGGCCAAAGTGTCGAAATGTTGCCCGTGCCCACCAGTCAGGACTTGATTGTGTGGAAGTCATCGGTCAAGACGTGGCAGTGCGATGACCACGCTGAACGGTGCCAACTCACAGTCAATCGGATTCATCTCACATCCATTAATCGGAAGTTGGCATAACAGGGATAGTAATCCTGCTTGACATCAGGGCTGTGGCTTCTTGTTAGAGGAACCACAACCACAGCACAGCCGATAACATGTTCAATCGCATGTCATCAGCTACGATATACTCAATTGTGGTGTACCACTGGTACTTGCGATGCTTGGGCGAAAGCAATCACTATATCCTACACCTAAACATTAACCAAATCCTTCAAGATGATCAATTTGGACGCTTGAATCCCTCAAACGCGATTGCATCATGAGGTCTTCACTCTACGATAATACAATCACTTTTCAAATATGATCATCGCATCCACCAATCGACAATTAGCCAGCCATCATACAATTACCAGCCACTCTTAGTGCCACCGCATTGCTGCCAATACGCATCTCGCACGATCGCGGCCAACACAAGCGTGCTTTGTAACATTCGGGACGTAGCCGATTAAGCGGACCAGAGCACAATATGACTTGCCCATCGGGTCGTCACCAGATCGCATTTGGCCACTGGTCGTTCTGTAGATATTCTACCCGTCTCGGCGGATCGACATGATGATATCACACCCAAGCCTTTCCGCTGTTCGAGCGCGTCACGAACAACACAAATATTGGATGAGTCCGAGGAGGTTTGCGAAGGTATCCAAAGTTATACACATATTGTGCTGGTGCATGCGCAAATTAAAGGCGTTTTCAGAGCGGTACGCAGCCGTGCGGAGGGAATGATGGTGTGTTTCTGCCTGAGGATTCTGAATTCCGCTGCTCGTGTTATTGGTCGTCAAGTCAGGCACCAAAGGAGCGGGCAGTGCAAGGCTGTGTGCTAAGCTCCACCGAGCCGTGTTGTTCGCCCCCAGCCATGACGATCCACCCGCGGCACGGTCGCACTTTAAAGACCAACGTGCTCCCGTCTTTGTCCTCCTCCACATCACAAATTCCAACCAAGCAAACACCGTTAATTGCCCAACAATCACATATTAACTTCTTGTATACATCCTCACTGCCAACTTCTTGGTTATACACGTATCCCAACCCACGCAATATAACCTTTGCGCAACAGTCGCACACCACCTTCACATCACACCTCCACCATGGTACGACTCCTCTCTGGCCTCGCATACCTCGCCCTCGCCACTCAATCCATCCACGCCGCTTCTATACCAGACGCGTCCAACGATGCCCTTACCATCCGCGAACCACTAGCCGCAGAAATCATCTCGCCATCCCACGCCCTCGAGCGACGCAAAGGTGGCGGTGGCCGAGGAGGAGGAAGCAGTGGCGGCTCTAGTGGTGGTTCTTCAGGCGGCGGCGGCGGCCGCAGCCCTACCGCAGGCGGCTCAACGCGCTCTGGCTCCGGCCCAACACGCTCCTTTGGAAGCAATGGCGGCTACTACGGCGGCGGCGCCAGAACACCATACACATCTGGCGGTCGCTCGCCCAAAGGCCTGATCGCTGGACCTGTCATTGGGGCGGTCGCCATCGCAGCCTTCATGCCTGGCCTCTGGCTATACGGCGCATACCCATACTATTACAACAACCCCTACCGATTCTACAACCGTACCGCTGTTAATCGTACCGGCGACAACGATAATGATCGCCGCTTTGTCAATCTTGCGATCAGGCAGGCTCAGCAGGGCGCGAACGAGACGCTTCCTGTTCTTTGCTTGTGTGGTGACGGCCAGGTGTGTGGATGCGAGGAGAATGATGATCCGTCATACATTAACGACCTTGTTGGCGATGGCGATTATGCGAAGTTGAACAAGAGCTTGGTCACTGTCTCCGATGTCAATGGCACGCGAACGCTCGTGCTCAACGGCACTTTGCCACCTGGTACCACTGCACCCGGTGGTGAAGGTGCGGCGAGTGCGCTCGGCGTTGGAAAGTACGCTGGCTACTGGGTTATGGGACTTACTGTCCTGCACGCTGTCTTCATCTAAGGCTGTCGCTTTTTCTTTCGTTTTTTCTTGTTACGACACGGGGGGCGCTTTCGCCACGTTCTGGAGATGTATTATTGCCCTGGTTACGATCTTTTGCATGACGGCGTTTTGCTTTGGGAGGAAGGTTTCTTGGGTCTTCGGATCCAAACGAGCCACTTATACCCCGGGCCATGTTGTGCTTCTACATTCTCCGTTTAAACGTCGAGACATTGATAAATATTCAAATATTGGCAACTAATCACATCACATATTTCGATCATGAGAGTTGATAGCGATACGTTCAAATCCTCCTTGTCACTCTCATAATCGTGGATGGTTTCAAAGGCGTATTGTTTCACTTGCATGCATGTTCAACCTGGAATAACTTAATAATAAATTTGAATTGTATGAATGACATCAAGGAGACGTCGAACCATCCCGCTGTACCTACTCCCAACGTATGAGATCAAACTTCACAGCTGACCACAAGTTACAACATATGACATACCCGTCCTCTTGCTGACGCGGAGTCAAGCGAAGTCCGCATGTTGATGCTGATGCTGAGGATGAGTGGCGAGTGATTACACAACCAAGCTTACAGACACAAGTGATTACACTAACAGCTGTGGCTCGACAAATAGTAGCATACTGGAAGTATGCGCGGGGTTGTAACGATGTGGTTGGCGCAAGAGTTGCATGCGACTTGGTAATTTAGCACAGCAGTACCTACCGGGGCGTCACTGAAAAAGAGAAGAAAGGTAAAAAGTCTTGGTGAGCCGTTTCTCGACGCCGGGTATATACTCTGACGGCGGTAAAATCCGTCATCGTAGGATACATCGTGTATAGTCCTAGTCTTGGACATCTGGTGCAATTTCCTTGAGTGTACCGCGGGGTCAATACATCCCGAGGTCGGTTTTTTCATTCCGTCGCTTGAGCTGCAGTATTGCGACGCAGTGGGAGGGCATACGTGGCTGGATCTCCGAGTTCGAAAAACTTGCTTTGATGACCTTTTACCTCGTGAGGGGTTCATGTATACTTTCGTATGCTTTTATGTTAAAGTCGCTGGAAATGTTTATGCTGTTGCACTAGACCTCAGGGCGGTCGCCAACGTGACGGCCGTGTCTTCAGAACATTATTCATCAAGTTTGAAGCATGCTTCTGAAAAGCTGCTAGCGACGTAGACTATAACCTTGCTTGACCCTGGTCAAAGTCGACCACCATTAGCAATGATAGTCATTGCTATATAGGGCCGAGTTCCTGGCATTGAAGAAGCGCCAGCGCCAGAGCTTTATGGCGGTATGACCTTACCAATGCCTGAAGTTGATCGATCACATCAGTGAACAGAACTATTGCTTGGAAGTCAAGCAATGACGGTCCGCAGGGACTTCATCGCGTAATTGCTCTGCGTGGCCGCTGGAACTGCCGAAGTTCCGGTCAGTACACCGAAGGCACCGGGCCCGAATCTATTTCGTGGTATTTCCGAATCCATGGGACGGGCGTCGGAGAGTTTGCCATGGATTGCCGACATGATGACATGGGTGTCGTTTTCACCGCCATGTGAGACAACGGGCCGCGACCTGGAGAGCAGTTGGGGATGAAGCATTTCCCGCTGGGCAGCTCCTGGGATTGTTGTTTGATTGACCGGTAGCAAGCTCACTACCTATGCTGCTTAGCCGGGTACAATAGTACCAATCATATTCACGTCCAGCTCTTCATGCTCATCTGGCGCATTTGCTGATGGTCTTATCCGAGCGAACAGCTTTGTAATTCATGATGAGAGACTAAAATTCCGAACGTTGATGATAGAAGAGTGTACCAGGGAGTAATGGAGTACCCTAGTCTTTACGGGAGTTGTATCGAGTGGTGTGTTGTGAGATCGAGATGCTCCTGTAGTCAGACAGTTGTTTGGTCGCAGAGACGGTCTGCACCGCGCTCATGTTGCGGTTCACTTCTTGACGCCCTTCTGCTCATCCCACTGTCGAAGCGCCCTAGTACTCACAGAAATCCGTCGAGTGGGACACAAGCACACGTCAGGTGTGACAACGACTATCTATACATTGCCAGTCGCAGTTCGAATATAGTGAAGAAGTCACTAAGCCTACTCCAAATTAGCGCTTGGGTGTCTGCCTTGGACAAACACATCTTGTCCTATTTGCGCGTGCACTCTTGGGATGGGGCCAGGCTAGTCCGATGACTGCTGCGGGCGTGAGATTCTCGTCTCCTGAAACGGCAAATTCACCCAGCTTGACCAGACATTGCGACCAAATACCACTGATGTCTTGAGTGGAGTAACTCGTGATGGCTTGCATGATTGCAGTTGACATCATTGAGCGTAAGGCTGTTGGTCGGTGCGGAAAGGTAGATGCTTACAAGGCGGGTGTAAGACATCGCTACCGGCGCCACGTGAACCCAGAAACCGGGAGAGATGCATAGTGCTGCATGTGTGTGCTTCAACGGCGCAGTCAGCCCACAGCCGGGATCTTAACCGTCCGCTGTACAACGTCTCTCAAGACATGATGGCCGGCTTTTTCGGGAGAGTAGTGACTTCTACTATGAGGTTTCGCTAGCAATGGTCATGTCTAGGCGACGAGCTTGATTGTGTAATGCTAACCCATGGTAGTTGATGGTTGAGATGAGTGAGACTCCGTTCACATTGTCGCTCGAAGCTATCAGCGGTGTGTCGTCGTGGCCTCGGTTGTAAGAAGTCTACCAGGTATCAATTAAATAAACAATCAGCTTAACCAATCAGGAGTGGTGCCTGGAAATAACCCGCCTACTTCCAAACCACGCACGTTGATAGCAGACAGCCTTCAGCTCGTCAGCCTTAATCCCAGGTACGGAGTCTGTGACCCCTGCCCACGCAGTTCAAATGTGTATTGATGTCAAGCGCATATCCTTGGTCAATTGCTGGTAGATCTTTCAAATCGTAACAGTGAATAGCTGAAGAACAATAGGTGCTGAGAGTACCGTGTTCTATGTTGGAGGGAGGGAAGGAAGCTAAGAATATCAATCATCCATGGCACTGCCCCAAATGATTCAGTCTGTTGTCCCAATTAGTAGCGCTAAGCGAGCGCACGTGCCTGCTTCCAACGTCCAAACTCCTTCGTTCCGCGAACGTATCATTCTCCAAGCCGCCAATCACGTCGCTTACATGGCCTCCCAGATACAGCATTTGTCTCTTTCCGCGAAAGCCGCCACCGAAAGCTCCGTCCGTCGCGTGGCTGCGGGTGGATGAAGGTGGTCCGTTTGGTCGAGCAATATCGACGTCAGTCAGATGCCGCGACTGCTCCTCCGTCCCCACCCACCGCGACGTTATCCACTTTCCAAGATGTGTGGCTGATCCTTGCTGTCAGATCCGATCAGAGTCACTCAGAGATCGTGCCACCCCGGATGAGGATGCACAACATGCCCAGCGGGTTTTGGTGCGCGAGTCTACTCGAGGCCATCGCTAGACCCCGACATCCTGCAGTACAGGGGCAACGAAGTCTTCCCCATTTACTCACCATGGCCCAACGTCCGTGAGCGCTTGTTTCCAAATGCGCGCATGCGCAAACCGCCCTACTGAGGTTCTCTGGAGATTTATGGTATATTACCAAGCCACGGTGACCAGCCAATGGTATCGCCAGACGGATGATCAGCGATAGCTGAGAGAGCCTCCAAGAAGCGAAGACCGCACCCCTGCTACCGTCAAACACCTTACCACTTTCTCTACATGTCGACTGACTGTCATGATGGCTGTGCTAGTTCTTTGGAACTGCCCCATCTTAGCAGGATCCGTGCTGACTGTGCACCCCAAATCTACACATGGATTCCCGTTGCCTGACGGACCTGCATACCTTCGATGTGTGGCTTCAGTGTACGACCCACGTTGGCCCATGCTTTCCGTTTCTTCCTCACCTCGTCTGCTATATATGTTTGCTCTTCGCTCGTAGGATTCTGGTCTCATCTTACAAGTCTCAGTCTTGCATTCGCATACAATCCTTACCTTGTTCTACGCTATCCACTCTCCTATCGACACACCCTGAATCCACTGCTTCTACAAAGCTGCTACCACCAGCAACTCAAGCCAAGATGTGCTATCAAGTCGTCGAACGTTATTCGGTATGCCGATGCCTTTACTACAAGCATTCCGTCGACCCATGCGCCGCACACGGTCAGTACGGACACACAGTCCAAGAGAAGACAGTACTCGTAGGCTATGCCTGCGGTAGCCATAGTAGCCATCGACCACAGCCAGCCTACAATACCGGCGTACTGCCAGATTCTGGATACGGAAGCGGCGCATACACACCTCGACACTAAGACGATCGCACACAAACCCATTTGCACATTTCCGCGAGCATGAATCTTCAGCGTAGGAGTTCGGTGCATACCCACGCATTATGTATTATGGATGTTAGGACGATCGTTTTGGTTTTTGGGACAATTGCTTGGTGCAATGCTGTGCAGCACTTTTCAAGATGTGTTTGGAGATATGGTACACGCATTGGGACGGAGTTTTCTGTTTGGGCATATGATGGAACGATTTGCATGTGAAAGAACTAGATGCTGGACAATCAGGACCTCACATGTATGATCGCGGAGGCATTTGGGTACTGGATTGCATGGAACACAGGCTTGGGTAGACCTTTTGGCATGGTTGGAGTTTACTGGGAATTTCTGTCGCATCCTACTTCTTCACTCACTTCCGCTTTGCGCACCAGAGCATTGACAATCAATTTATTTTTGTAAGTTTGCCCAAGTGTCTGCCTTACGCCTTCGCTTGGTTGGAATGGGGCCGGAAGCGACAATGAGCAGTCTCGACAGTCTTGGCAACCTTCTGCTCCCATGCTCGATCCATATGCAGATATCACACAACGGAGTCACAGTCTGCGCTCAATTGACTCACATGCATGCTTCAAAGGCCTCGGTCTGGATTGCTAAGCAGAAAGAGAGTATATAGCGACCTATCCGACGTCATCTAGCTAAGCTAAACGCTCCAGGATCCGCAATCAGCGCTAGCGCCACTGTACAATCCACCGCTCTTTCCAGTGCGACTTCCTCACAATATTCTTCGCTTCTGTGTTACTTCGTCGGTGTGAGAGCCGTCACTCGTTCTCCCAGAAGTGTGTTCCGCCAATTCGCACGATGCGCCCTCGACCGAAGCGAATTATTCCCGGCTTTGCTGCTGCCGATACACCCCTCGGTCGTCTCCGCTGGAGCCGGTGAGCCTCTCTGGAAGCCTCATATGTCGGCATCTCAATCAAACACTGTTAACCGCAGACAAGAGCCACATGACTGCTATGGCAAGTACCGTGGCGTTTAGGACGCCGCCACGCCAACCGTAGCTTCCGTTGCTGGCCTATTCTGTCGCTTCCGCCGACGACGCCCAGCTACAGACGCAGCGCGGCACAGACACATCCCCTATATAGCGTCTCGCATTTGGACTTTCTCCCGGAAGAACTGAGTTCCTCGTATGAGCACGCCCTTCCGCGACTATGGAAATTGCGCATAGTCGCAATGTCTACGTCAGGCGTCCAGCGTCTCTCGCTATCAATTGGAAGTTTGGTCAACGCCCGGACCTCCCCATCATTCGCGAGGTGCTTCATGTTGTTCAGCTGTTTGCCCAGTTCGTCTCCTTCTAAGTTCGATATGTCAGCTCTAAGATGCATCCGTTCGGCTGCGCATGCGTTCTTTTCAATCTCGAATTCTCGTCAGCGCTCTTGTTCTGGCCAACTCCACGCTGATCGAGGCTCTCTTACAAGCACTGAAGAGGTCCTAGCAGAGTTTAGTCGTTCTATCTTCGGTACATGCTTTCTACGAAATAACGGGAGGGATAACGAGCGCATCACGAGGCCTCCTGTCCTGCCAACAATTCATTTGCCGTTCACGCACGCTCCCGCTGGTTGTGTCTATCACATCTTGTAAGGCAACATGGCGCGGAGAGCTCTAAGTATCCTCGAAGGTGATAATCACCATATTTAGCACGCGCGTGAAGTGGATACTCGGCAGCGCGGGATTCAGCCCAAGATCCACTACCCTGGAACACGAACCCACGGTTTCAGGTATTCCGACGGGCTGTACCTATTGTTTGTATGGAGCTGGATACTATCCTAGTCTGTATCTATCGCCGAACCTCCACGCCGTTGCAACGCTGAAAACTTCGGAGACTTCATCTGATTGGCTCATAGCATCTCACTACAACTAGGAAGAAAGGTTTTCATACACAAGCTTTCTAGTTGCTTCGGTCTTTCATTGGTCTTTGGTGGAAATTGAACATAGGACTAGAGTGTCTATGGTAAGCTGAGAGTCACGATGTAACGCCGACTTGTGGTTGTCAACTACCAGTACCATAGTGGCTGGCATGGCAGAATATGCCTTGACTTCGGCTACAGAAGCAAAGGATGTAGTCCAGGACCGGCGGACTTTAGTGCAACTGACTTGGAGCATCGCCACGAACGTTTGCGCATTTTCTGCGAACGCACGCTGTGCAAATTGCAATATCAGCGCTTCTATGCACCCACTTTCGAGGCACCGGGCTACTAGCTGCCCTCTTGAAACAACCACATCAGAACTCAACACCACATCTCAGATTGCGTGTAGTAGTGGCATGCATCGTGGTCAGCGTAGCCACCATCGGCTTGGCGTTCCTCCGCCTTACGTGAGCCCACGGTTTAAGCGCCCACCTAGCGTATACTGCCCCGGGATCTTCCAAGGGATACTATCTTGCGAGTTCACAGCCCCTCCGGCGACTATGGCAGTTGTCGTTGCCGTTGCCGAGCGTTGCGGTAGTGCTTAGCTGGTCGCTAATGTGGCCAACGGGGATCAGCCGATTTTAGATCTAAGTTACGCCGCTGGTAATTGTCCGAGTCCCGAGGCGCAGTCTCCTGGGTTGCAGAGAAGTTGCGTAGAATGTTCCGGACGGTTAGGCTGCCGCATAGAGGGTAGAACATGTGAGCGGAGGTCATGAGGCCGTCTTCGGAATTGCCCATCCTTCGTTTTTGCAAAACCGGGATCACACTAGCTCGGCGTTGCATTATCATTATAATCTGTCAAGAAGACGCCTGTTTGGTGCTTTGTTGTTGTCGACATGCGGCTCTCATCGTGATTTTCCACAAGCTCTTCCCGGTTGCAATGTACGTTGGTTCACGACTGTGGCGCACATGATGTGCTCCATCACGCCTGTACGCGCACCTGAGAAGCGCTCTTGGGCTTATGCGAGCGACCATCACAAGAGACCCAATGGCGATAGTCGCACAGCCTACTCCAAGAACGGCCGTCTTTGTGAGGAAGTTGCTGGAGTTGTGGGAATTGTTGGCGGTCGCGGTCGCCACTGTCTTCAATCTGCAAGGTCTGATCAGGTACGAAGACAAAAATGAAAGCAAGTGGAAGAAAGTTGCAAAGTATAAGCACGAGAAAAAATCAACAAGGTGTGAATGTGATGTTGTACGAAGTAGGATAACGATACTTATCGCGTTGCATCCAAGGTTGTAAAGTCGTGGCATCCTTCCATGTCGACGAAGCTGAGCTGTTGCGCGAGGGCTCAGGATTCTCTTGCTGGCCCATCTACCATAATGACACGGCCAAATGCTGTGTACATTATTAAGGCGTGACAAGCGTTGCCCTCATCTGGGTGTTATCGAGCGCCTCGCAGGTCCCAAGACGTGGAAACTTGGGGAATACGTGAACGAAGCGGCTGACATTCTTGCCTCTGCTAAGGGTTCGTGGACCCTCAGAAATTGGACCCAACTGTGAGTGCCGAAAGCCCGGTCAGATCTACGCAGACAACTGCAGGCCATATATTGAGTGGTAAGAGACATCACCAAGGGGCTTTCTCAGGTCTGTTACTTGTGCTGGAACGTCTTTACGTAGAGGACACGGCTATCTTAGCGACCAGCTCCTTGTTGACGGTCGGTCTGTTATGACGCGGGTTTGATGGAACAACGCGGCGACAAATGGATATGTGGAATTTTCGATGCATGGAAGTCGAACGAAGCCCGGGGTCGTGGTTCGCCCGCTCCACCCGTCGCGACCGCGCCGCATTGCCAATTCCACGGGACTCTTCCGCCAGCCTCATGCACCAACCTCCTTTCAATTATCACCCATCTTGGCTTCCTACACAAGTGATCGCGCTCTCAATATTGACCGCGATCATTCACAGGGCGTTGCGGGGATCAGGCACTGTTCCCAACGAGCCGCTGCAGCAGCCGTCCAAAACTGAACGAGCACAGGTTCAAGATGCAGGGTATTGATCTCAGGATTCTCGACCCTATCCTCTTGTAGCAAGTCACCATGCGGGCTCAAATCCTTCGGAGTCTGCTTGTTGTTGTTGCAGCGAATAGCGGCTGTGATTGGACAAGATATATGAGCCTACATGAACATGGTCTAGAAACAGCCTAGGTTTAGCCATCAGACACGCAGCTGGAAGCGAAGGCAAGGTCGTACAAAGTGTTTCTGGAACCTTTTCGTGAGGCGATGCTCTCGACCGTAATGTACAAAAGGAGTGACCTCTGCAGTTCGAGCGAGTTTTTCACAGGCACGCCAAGCAACTCAGCTCTGGCCAGTATTGCCTGCAATCATCTCGTATCTATACATCATGAGGATCTTGGACAGAATAGCGCTAGGCATCTTTGCCATAGCTGCTGGCGTATCCGCGCAAGAGACGTTTGGTAAGAGAAGAGCACACTGCGAAGGCGAGACGTATACTGATTTGCATCAAAATCAGAGCCGTTCGACTTCAATGTCACCGAGGCATTACTTGACAACGGTATAAACGTGTCAGCGATACCCGAGTTAGCTGGTTTGGTCGTGCGGTCATCACTGTCTGGTTGCTCTATTGCCGTGCGTTACATCTTTACACTTTGCGCCGTGTAAGACATTTCGCTGATCATTATCTAAGTGCAATTCGCTCAAGCTCGTTTTCGGCGCCAAAGTCAGTAGTGCTCCTCCCGCGACATACTGGTCGAGTCAACAAAGCCAAGTCAAGCCCTATTGTACCTTCAGTCCAGGTGCAGCCCTCGAAGTCTCGACCCTCGTATTGATATCACGCTTATCTCAATGTCCCTTTGCCGTCAAAAGCGGAGGACATGCCGCCTTTTCGGGTGCCTCAAGCATTCAGGGTGGCATTACAGTTGACCTAGTCAACTTGAAGCAGCTGAAGCTCTCCCCGGACAAGAAGACGTTTGCTGTTGGGCCGGGGAATCGGTGGCTAGACGTGTATAACTATCTCACGCCTTACAACCTTGCTGTTGTCGGCGGGCGTGTAGGTTTTCGAGTTTCCTTACCCACCTCAATGTATACGGACTGACGTGAAAAAGGCTGCTTCGGTTGGGGTCGGCGGTCTTACGCTTGGTGGAGGCATCAGCCACCACACAAATCAGTATGGTCTAGCATGCGACAATGTTGCGGCATATGAGCTCGTGACAGCATCAGGAATTGTCCTCACCGTCAGCCAAGCTACGTTCCCAGACCTTTTCTGGGCACTACGTGGCGGTGGGAATAACTTTGGCATCGTCACAACATTCTTTTACGAGACCCTTCCCCAAGGCCTCATGTTTGCAAGCAAACGCCAGTACGACCCGGGCAATATCCCCATCCTATTAGATGCCTTCAGTAACGCTGTCACCGGCGCCGAGAAAGACACTAAGCTTGCGCACTTTATGTCAATTGCCTCCTACAGTGGAATGAGAATTGCAACGACCGAGTTCGAATATTTCAACCCCGTCGACATCGCAAATCCACCCGCGATTCTTAAGCAATACCTCGCTATTCCTCCAATTCAAGATAGCACAAGTAACGTCACGTTAGCGGAGACTACGCCCGGTCTGACTCAGAGCATGCCAGCTGGATTCCGCACCACAATGTGGTCTCAATCCTTCAAGCTGAATGCCGAGCTGATGAAGCGCATGAGCGACCATTTCTTCGAGATTGCGCCTACTGTCCCTGTCTTATCACCGAGTATCTCATTCCAGGCCTTCTCGAAGCCTGCATTGAAAGCAATGCAAAAGAAGGGAGGTAACGCACTCGGCCTCGACCCAGCGGATGGTCCTTTTTTCCATGCGTTGTTTTACGCTTCTTGGACGGATGCCAAGAATGACAAAGCTATATTAAAAGCCGCGCAGGATTACCTCAGCACCTCGGTCAAGATGGCAAAGAAGCTGGGTGCCTACAATGATTACATGTACATGCCATACAGTAGTCCGTATCAGCCTGTCGTTTCTGGCTATGGCGCAGCAAACGTGGCAAGGCTGAAGGCGGTGTCAAAGAAGTACGATCCGCGTGGCGTTTTCCTAGAGTTACAACCAGGATACTTCAAGTTCGATGGCGCACCTTACGGCACAGTGATTTAGAGATTTATGATACTATCTAGGAGTGGGTAAAACTCTTATGTCAACTACTAGTTAGCATGCTCGTTCTGCGACATTCACGTGCACGGTGTGAACGCCCCATTGGACTCTGATTAACATACGCATGTTGAACAGTGAAAGAGTAACCTCGAGCTGACCTTGACAAACAACGGTCACTTACCGAACGCGGTGCAGCTGCTGCCTTGTCGCGGTCTTAGCGCTCCGCACCTTACCTTCAAAAGCACTAAGCACTGAGCATTCTCACGCCAAAGAACTCTTCACATCGGCTCACCCAACGACAATCAAAACTTTCGGACCCGCACAGCGGCATCAGCAAGAAACTCGAACAGCTAGTGCGCCGATCACTCGTTCTCACTACCGCCAAGCAGCTTTCGCAACAGCCTGATATGATTCATATAACTCACTTCAGAGCCACCCTCCCAAATCGCCCGAATTAACGACCAATTGAAAGATGTCCGACTCTCTCAAAGCGCTTACTACTACGGCAGCGTCAATTTCCAGCCCGCGGCCGTCCACGCAAGAGTCCTTCCGTTTCCTCGATCTTCCTCCCGAGCTGAGACTTTGCGTATACACACACCTGGTTGTAGTCGGCAAGATCTTCTACACCCCCGACCCATACAGTATATCTTCCGAGACGCGATTCAAGGACTGGAAGCTTTACCGCGTCCCAGAGCTGGCCATCCTCCGGGTGTGCAAGCAAATCCACAATGAAGCTGAGAAACTGTATCTCACCAAGAACTTGTTCGTGCTCCCGAACTTCTTCTTCCTCCGACATCCGTTCTATCCGGAACCTTTCTTCCCGTGGCCAAATTTGGAGGAGAGGAACATTCCTTTCCCCGATAGATGGCTGTTCTCGTAAAATGCTCTCGATAATCTGAAGAACTTCAGCATTGATTATAATCAGCAACAGGCCAGGCCCTTTGTCATGACTCCGGCGAAATGGACGGAATTGGAAGTCCAGCGACAGATTCCGAGCGGTACGATGAGCGCCGCAGCTCGCCAGAAATACGCCAACGATTACGCGCGCGTTCGCCATGACGAAGTGTGGAGGACAATCGGTGTCATTTTCGCGCGGTGGGATATGATAGGCTTTATGTACATGGAGTTTGACTATACGAATTGCTATTGCCCCCTGGGCTGTTGCAGGTTCGGCGATGATCCGTTTATGCAGATAGCGAGGCCGCATAGAGACCGCGCAGTCTTCTTGGGATAAACAGCAAGGCGGAAGAGCGTCGGATATTGGCTGGGATGAAGTCACTTCGACCAGTGATAGACGTTGGCGAAGACGAAGACTGGTTGCCAGAGACTGTGCACGCCAAGCAAAAGTTCACCTTCAACCCCAAGGAGGATGAGTGGGCGAAGTGGAAGATGGAGTAAGGAGCGAGCAGGTGGTGCGTCTTCGGTCTCACGGAGCTAAAAACGGTGTCGATCTTTACGTGGCCTCGGGTGGTAAGGCAGGATATCAGGACTGTAGTGAGGGAAGAGATTTGGGCAAAGAATTATCAGCAGGCTTCGAATGTATCTGAACACTAGTAACAAAGACTTCTCTTCTTACAGCACACCGTGTCTCTGGTTATGCTCAGTACGTCCCAGACGTAACCCCCAACCTCCCTCCATCATTCAACAACACCATGCCATTGTTAAATGACCCCGCCCTGCCAGCCAAATACACCACCGTTCCGCCCATCTCTTCTTCGCTCCCACATCTCCGCGCAGGAATAAATCCGGGATCCTCTGCCTTCTTACTGCCTGGGTCGCGTGTCGCCATGTAATCCCCAGACATTTCTGACGGAAACCAGCCCGGTGCCAGCGCATTCAACCTGATGCCATGCGCCGCCAAGCCTGGTGAGGCGTATTTGACGATGTGGATAATAGCTGCTTTACTCCCGGCATATGCGGGCGCACACATCCATTCGCGGAGGAAAGCGCCGACCGAAGGAGTCACCAGAACCTGAGACTGTATGCTGAGAACGTCGCTGCCTTCTTTGAACGGTTTACCAAAGCCGCCTGCAACTGCTGCTTTGTTTCCTGCGTCGAGGAGTTCGAGAAAAGCGAGCATAGTGAAGTAAGTAGCAGTGGTATTCACCATGAACGTATTGTTGAAGTCCTCCCTGCTCATGTCCTCGAACATGGTCTTGTATAGTTCACTGATAGGAGCAATAGGTTCGTTATCTCCGCTAATGTGTCACTTCCACGCGACTGCTTATACCGAGTCTGACAAGCCCACTCGATAATCTTACTTCATGTATCAGATCCAGTGTGTGAAACAGTACTGACAGTAATTACCTCCCACACAGCTTCCTTGAGGCTTATTTTCGGGGTTCTTCCTCGCTCTAGTGCATCAAAATTGAAATGCCTCCCTCCCCATGCTCGCATTGCACGATATTAGCTCGACGATTACTATGGGTAGGTCATATGACTGAGCAAAGATAAGGCTGGGTTGTAAAACATCGATAAAATATGGTAGATCCAGGTTGTGGAGTTGGGAACTTGTGCCGGATTTTGGCGAGGGCTAGACCTGGAGTGAGCCCGGGATATGTCTCTTGCCACGGGAACTCAGTCTAAGCATGAAAAAGTACGGTGAAACCGGTCATATGATTGATGTCATGGAACTCAACCGGTTGCGCACGGCCGGTAAGGCAAGACCGAAGGCCAAGAGATTTGTTCTCTTCCGCGGCCTGTTGACTCACAGTGATTACCCCGACCTTTTCACCAAGTCTCGATTCTCCCTCGTCAACCTCATTCGTGGCCGTCACATCCATCTCTTCTCGTTAGCGCCATGGCTCCCACAGCCATGCTCAAGGCCAGCGGCAACTCACACGCCGTCGACATCGACCTACACTCTTTCGTCGACCTGCCGGGCGAGATACGCAACAGGATATACGACTTCGTCCTTAAGCACGACGACGCTATCCGCATCATCGGCGTTAAAAGCTAGCCTCCGGGACACTGGTATTTGCCAAAGATTGTCAATGGCCGAGTCAGCGAGAGCTTTCACCTCCACATATTCCAGACATGCCGCACGATCTACCGCGAAGCGAGTACGCGCTGCTTCCAGAACAACGCCTTCGAAGTGATCAGGGACCTCCACCTTCATGATCCGGTGGGAAACTTCATCGCGCACGTTGGTGCTAGATGGTTGGAGAATTTAGGCGAGCAAGCGCATTCGCAGCGAAAGCTGGTCATTGATATCGACGCGCTATGTCCGGCCGATTGTTGGGGCAGCGGCCTCCAAGGAAGCTTCGAGATGCTTCCTGGAGAGCAAGGCTGGGTCGAAGTTCTCCCTCTACTGCAGTTAATATGGACTCGAAGACTTGACCTCGAAGTCGAGTTCGTTCAGCTTCGGGGCGAAGCGCATCGAGAGCTATCAAGGCGTTATGTTTATGAGCACACGCAGCACAACGATTGACGTCACTGCTATGACTCAGATCTTGAACGCCAACATCCGAGACGAACTAGATATTCGGAAGTATCGCCGCTTGCTGGGTGGTCTCCAGATCAAGCGCGATGGCCCCGGCGGAATGGTGACCTGGACAGTGCCTCGCGAATACCACGTAGACGACCATGAGCGCGCCCGTCAAACGCTCTACGGTGAGGATCTGTACCGCCACTTTGACGACCCCGATCGTATGATCAAAAATGCAGAGAAGGACATTCGGACCGCGTTCACGACTATGTGTGGCGGGCAGCAACTGCAGTTTGTAAAAACGCCAACGCCTTCATTCAACTCACTGCCCGATAAGGTCCGGAATAACATTTGTCGGCGTTTCGTCGCTTCCCAGAACCCCATCCGTACAAATCTGGGCACTGATCAGCGTATCCCACTCGGCTTACTCTATGTCAATAAAGATACGCACACAAAGTGGCAGAAAGTCTTTGTAAAGTACAGCGACTTCCACCTCAACATGTCGTCAACCGAAGCCGTATTCGCCTTCTCGGATTCCGATGCACTTGCTCGCCTGCTCCAGAAGCCGTTCCACTTCCTCTTCCCCCTCGACGATGAAATCTACGATTACCGTATCTTCAGATACCCGGGCGAGGAAGAGGCTCCTATAGAATGGCACAGCACCATTATCGAGGACAACCGTTGCTTGTGCACACAGAAGGTACACGTTCGACTCGACTTTGATCTCACTCGGCCTGTAGCACCAGAGAGCCTTTGTGTCAGCATTCTACCGCTCATCATGGCAACTTCGTCCACGGAAGGAATGCATGGGGCTTATATCACGGTCACACATCCTGAAGCAACCACAGGTGGGCTGCAACGTGCTGAACATCGCATTCGTCTTTTCGAGCTGCGGTGCGCCGTCACTAAAGCACTACGAAACTTCTTGCTTTCGCGCGCGTCCGACACAGATATCTTACGCCCAGAAATCTGGATCAATGGCCTAGGCAACGTGGTAGAGGTGAAGGCGGTGCAAGGCCCACAACAATTCGAGGACGCGATCCAGCAATTGGAATCAGCGGAAGATTCTGGTCCACAGACCGTCAAGGATTTGCGCTTCAGAAAGCTAAGCGGTGAAAAGTACCACCCTTATGCTTTTTCGTCCTGGTTTCCCTTCGAAAACTCCGCACAGGCGGCGCTGGACTATCTACTGTGGTTGGTGGAGTGCGAGGCCAACGGTTGGCGCCCTAATCACATGTTAGTGTAATATGTCTCCTCCTCGATCAACTTTGCTGATTTCAACAGCACTGCAATACCCAGGTGCGCTTATGATCGTAAGGCTGCTATTCCGGATGAATGGAAAGAATGGATGTCGGTTCTGGCTGTGTGAAGTTGCATACGACACGTTCTCGCAAAGGGTAGACTGCTGGGAAGCTTTCGGTGGGGATCAAAGCGCCTGGAAAACCTCGCAATTTTCTATCATATGCTTCAACCCGTGGCATGTCCATGAGAGAAGTGAGGGCAGATCCATGAGAAGCCGTAAGAATGGGCGATTGATGCATGTTTTCAGTGGCGTAATAGGCTTTCCAATGTCTACATATATGCATTCGCGAGATTCTCGAAATACTTGCGCGCTGATTCGAGATCCACATTGGCCCCGCGCGATTTCTCCCTATCCGTGAGCTTGCGACTAATGACAGACTCCAGCATCTCGACCGTCTGTTCCTCGTTCGGTTGGTTCGCGATCTGCATGTTCATGCCACCAGCCTCAACTTCTTTGTTACCGACCACGATGATGTGATTGTATTTCTTGGCTCGTGCTTCGGCAATCTTCTTCCCAAGGGAGCGATCAGTGGTGTCGACATCGATCGGAAGATGTATCGTCGATAGTGGCAGCGGTTTCGGGGATGCTGAAGATATGGGAGTAGGCGCATCGTGAGGCTGCAGGCCAGACAATACAGACTGTATCCGCGCAACATGCTCCAACACTTTAAGGTCCGAGTTCAGCGAGAGGACAATGGCAGGTCGTGGCGAGAGCCAGAAGGGGTATTTCCCGGCATAGTGCTCGATCAGAAGCGCCATGAACCGCTCTATCGACCCGTAGATAGCACGGTGAACGATGACCGGACGCCGCAGAGTTGTGTCAAGACCAGCGTCCATTGACGTCTGCACGCCTGCCTCCAGCTCCTCGGGCGACGCTTGATACTGTAGATCAAAACGTTGTGGAAGCTGGAAGTCGAGCTGGATGGTAGCAGTCTGGTGCTCCTTGCCATTGGAGTCCTTCAAGATGATATCGATCTTGGGACCGTAAAAGGCACCGTCTCCTTCGTTGATCGCCCACTCACTTCCGATGTTGTCCAGTGCTGTTGACAGCTGCTGTTCTGCGCGGTCCCACTGCTCGACAGTACCAATAAAACTCTCCTTTGGCCGAGTTGATAAAAGCAACTTGTACGGTCCGAGACCAAACGTGTTGTAGACCATGCCAACAAATTTCAGCGTCTGCTCGATCTCAGACAGGATCTGATCCGGTCGGCAGAAGATGTGCGCATCGTCCTGGTGAAAGCGTCGTACTCGTGTTAAGCCAGTCAAAGATCCGGAGACCTCGTTCCTGTGCAGAGCGCTGAAGTCGGCATAGCGTATTGGGAGGTCTCTGTAGCTCTTGATCTCATCCCTGAACAGCAGACAGTGCCCTGGGCAGTTCATTGGCTTCAAGCCGAACTCTTCGTCCTCGCCTATCTGCTTGTCTGCCTGCCCCGTTGCTCCTCTGCCCTGCACACTGAACATGTCCTCGGCATAGTTCTCCCAGTGCCCCGACTTTTCCCATAGCGACTTCTTGTATATTATAGGCGTGATGACCTCTTGGAAGCCGAACTGCGGGTACTGGGCGCGCAAAAATGACTGTAGCTTCTGGAAGACGTATGCGCCATTGGGCAGGATGAGTGGTGAGCCAGGACTATACGGCGATGTTATAAAGAGGTTGTGTGTCTGGGCGAGCGTCCGGTGGTCGGTGGGAGGCGTTGGCGGGTCGCTGGTGGTGGGGTTGAGTCGTGCATTTGCGGGCGCATCGGACGAGACTGTCACCGTGTGTTGGAGTTGGTGAGGTGCTGAGCACGAACAGTTTTTGGTGATAACACGTGCATCTTGAAGCCTGGGCCGAGAGTGAAGCCTTACGCGTCTACAGGCTTTCAGCGCGTGCGTGAAAGGACGCAATGGTGGCATCGAGACGTCTGGCGAGCCTCGTCGCGTCGCGCACGTGGAGTGCATGCTAACTTTCCATGCTTTAGCGTCCTTGGCGGCGGAATCCCAGAATGACGTAGTGGCATTCCAGATGCTCGAAACAATCAGGCATCAGAGACAGACGAAGATTCTGGCGACGTTTGCACTTGTAAGGCCAATTGATACTTCGCGCTCTACCAGCAAGGGCGCCATGCCGCACTCGCACCTTGATTGGCAAGCATCACGTCACACGTAGGGCAGTGGCAACCATCTTTCACCCAACCTCCCACAACCACCAGTATCACATCTCTAGGCGCCTGCGCTCGTGATTTGGCTCCTCACCATACTTTGACTGTTTTGGCTCTCTTCCCCATCACTATCTTGCTCTATCTCCATCCTCAACCCTCTTCTCACTTTTCTCAACCTCTAACATCAATCATGAGCGCGCGATCACGGCGGCTGCAGAACAGCATGGGCAGCAGCTGGGATGATGGAGGCTATTCACCCGACGAAGATGTGTCTGTGCATTCGGCGAGCGACAGCGACGTCGACCTGAGCGCCTCAGATCAGGACATGGTTCAGGAAGACACCGACAAGGCCACGCCACTTCTCTCTCGGACCACACGCGCTTCGTCAAACCAGCAGTACGAGACACCAACAAAGACGCCAAGCCGAGCAACAGCCAGCCATTCAAAGGCTGGTTCGTCACGTGGCACGCCTCGCTCCGTCAAGTCGAGCCGCTCAACCTCACGCTCAGCAGAATCTAGCTTCATCTACCCGAAGGTTTCAGGAAGCAAGTCTCTCAACCGCCTGATGGACGACTACAGCAACTCACCGACTGTGTACCGGAAGCGTCAGGAATTTGGGACCCCGCGCTCCTTCAAGGAAGAACCCACGGAGGAGCAGGAACTTGGACCGTGGCACTATGTCAACATCTTCTACCAGAATGTCGCTCGACCTCTCATGGTCTACATGTTGGAAATCTTCGGCTATGCCAACCGCCACTTTCTCAAACCATTCTTCGGCATCGCCCTTGCTTTTGGCATCCTCTACTTCGGCATCCAGATGGCGTCTGGTCTGCTCCATGCGAAGATTGCGAGCGCCATGGCACCGGTGTGCTCGCTGCCGGGATCTTCATACCTCTTCTCGATGTGCCAGCACACTCCGTTAGCGCAGAACGCTTCCTTCGACGATCTGCTCGACGTTCAGCACAATTTCGAGGACATCCTGCAAGCCCAGCAGGAGACCATGACTCTACCTGGCACGCTCAAGGATTCCGAGCTCGTTGTCCGCGACCTGCGAATCCTAGTCAAGCATTCGAAGCTCCCTTCCCGTGTTCAGCTGGACCTGGAGTTCCAAAACTTCCTACTGGGGTCGACCCAGGGAGGAGCCGATCTTCAGAGCTTCAACAGCAAGATTGGTGCAGCCACTGGCCGTATTGTTAGTATGAACGAATTGACAGTGGCCACCCTAGAGGGCATCGACGAGAAACAGAAGTCCATCGGCTCAGTCGGCCGGGTCTTCAACGCCATGACCGGCGCCTTCGTCTCACCGCCCCTCACGCTCGAGCAGCGTATCTTCGAGCAATACGTGCTCCTGATCAGCAAGAACAAGGAGGAAATCACAGACTTGATCACAGCAGCCTCAGGTCTCCTCCATGTGCTCCAGGGCCTGGACGATCGGCTCGACACCATCTACAGCCTTGCCGTCCACGACGATCAGACCATCAGCAAGAACCAGGACGAGCTCTTTGCTCAGCTTTGGACGCGTGTCGGTGGCAATTCCGTGCAGGTCAAGGCCAATGCCAAGCAGCTCAATCTCCTGGCGAACATCTCTGCATACCGCCGCCAAGCCCTCAAGCACGTCGCCAGCACCCTGCTTAAGCTCCAGGAAATCGAGGCCGAGTTGAACAATTTGCGCGATGCCATTGCCGCACCCGAGCTGCTCGGCTGGCGGGGCTTGCCTATTCAGTACCACATCGACCAGATGAATCGAGCTACGGCTCAGCTGTCTCTAGCTCGTGGAATCAGCCAAAACACCGAGGAAGAGACGAAGCGGAACCGCATTAAGGCCATGGACTCTGTGCGAAGCGAAACGCTGGAGATTGGTCGTGGGACAGACATTCCGGTCATACCTGTCAAATCGACGCAGTTGTCTGTCAACTAGACGTAGCGGGCGGAATTGGTCGGAGAGACTACATGGCGTTTAAGGCTCGATCTTTCTTATTTTTACTTCCTGTTGGAGCGCGTGGTACGCGCAATGACCTAGATACCCACATTCGTAGTCACATTCATAGCTTTCCGAGACACAAATACACATGATCACGACCAATTTCTTCCCCTTGAACTCAGC
>Ga0265780_10000771_pt1 | contig 47921 bp, 34 predicted proteins | sample P1T30metagenome_FD_192432 | JGI IMG/M metagenome (GOLD analysis project Ga0265780, IMG submission 192432) | Plant litter microbial communities from East Loma Ridge, Irvine, California - P1 T30 | ecosystem: Environmental > Terrestrial > Plant litter > Unclassified | place: USA: California... | reverse complement strand
GTGTTAGATCTGAATGAATTCGCGGTACTTTTGCGCAGCAAATTTTCGTCTTTTCACCCTCATCGTAATATTAATGCAAACATCACCGCAGTTACCATGTTCAGAACAACACTACTACGCCTCATTCAACTACAGCTCCCCCCTCTATCCACTATTCTGCGGCCACGAAACACGTTGTCCAAGCATCACAACCTAACGGCGGCTCCCATGACCTGCGAAGTGATTACCCCAGCCCAGGCCATACCCCACGCCCTGATCGTAGCTACTGGACTGTTCGCTGTACAATCGTACGAGCACCATCTTCCATCAAAAACAGCCGTCGGCGTCCGTCCTCGTTGTGCCAGGTCGAAGAAGGATTGATCTCAAGGACCTCGCCCCTCGCAACCTTATCATCAGCTTCCTTCTCCAAGTCTGTGTAGTCAGCCGCATATTCCGGCGCATAGACATGGTGGTACTTTGCAATTCCCTTCTTGTCGCGTCATTCGAGGATGCGGTTCACGCTCGTCGGATTGCCATGTATGTCGTCTGCCCAGTCATCGGCATCCATGGTGAAAGCGTCACCATGGCCGTGCGGATTAAGACCATCGATAAATTGTGCATTCTACGCGGACGGCACTGCGATTCGCACGTTGACCGGTGATATGGGGCTGGCCTGGCTGAGTGCGCCTCGAAACGGGAAGGCCGTCTCCACCGCTGCTTGAGGTATGAACTACGGCCTGGCTCACTGGCCTAGGGTTGATACCGCCGGCGAAGCTTGGTTGGGAACGTTGATTGTATTGGTTGGGATTCATGTTGTTGTTATTGGCAGCTTATTGATCCCCAAGGAGTTATGGTTGAGTGTTGTGGGTGCATAAAACCAAGAGGTTGCTCGCAACAGCTTTTATAGGATGTCTGCATGGAATTCTATGCGTTGGAGAGACTGCTTCAAAGTTCAGGATGGGACCAGGTCACCACCGGAAGAGCGAATTGGTGTCGCATTCGCGCTGGAATATCGACTCGCGGTCTACAGATTATTTGTAATCTACATGTGAATGATGTAAAACGATGGAGTACATCATTGAGTTCAGCTTTCGGTGTGTTTAAAAGCATAATAGAATGGATCGGTGTGTTTTGAAGCATAACACGATGGAAAGAGATGCACTGATCTCGCGATGAAGTGATGGTTATGACGAATGGATTGCTTTTGCATATTCGAAATAGCTGGCGAAATCTGGGCAGCCTGCAAGCCACCACGCAGTCAGAGAGCTAATCGAATATCCACCGTATACGCCATCTCATACCCAATGAACCTGCGTCATCGCGAAAAACTTTGGTCTCTCGATGACCGGTGGAGTTCTGTAGCAAATGGTAGTCTCGTCGTGTCCTGTTCAGCCAGTGGACACAAGCTACCATCCGCCACCACCGCCAGCATCACCACCGCCCCAGGAGTCCTCGCCACCAGTCGCAGTAGTCTCAGTAGCGCCGCCTGCATCACCCCATCCACCAACAGCACCGCCATCGCCCATCGCATCGCTCTTAGCAGCAGGCTCCTTGCAGCGCTATTACAAAGTTAGTATACGTCCTCTTCAATGTGAGTGAAGTCATGGAAACTTACAACACGGGTGTGGCCAAACTGCTGGCAGTTCTGGCACTGGACCTTGGAGTAGTCACGAGGCTTCGGGCACTCCTTGGAGAAGTGGCCGGTCTCCTCGCAGTTGCGGCAGACAGCCTTGGCAGGGTTCTTGGGCTCGGGGCACTCCTTCGCGATGTGGTCCTCGGAGTCACAGTTGCGGCAAACGCGCTTGGCGACGTTGTGGCACTAATAAAAGCGTCAGTAGGGCCTTTACTTGGACAGCGTTGATACCTACGTCCTTGGAGAAGTGGCCGGTCTCGTTGCACTTGCGGCACTCAACGCCCTCAGCAGAGCGGGGCTCAGGGCATTCCTTGGAGTTGTGGCCCTCCTGCTTGCAGTTTCTGCAGGCGAATGGGTTCTCGCGCTCCTTTGGGCAGTCGCGGGCGCGGTGACCGTCTTCCTTGCAGTAGACGCACTGGACAGCGGGGGTGTTGGACTCGTGCTCGACGGGCTCCTGAGGGCAGCGCTGGAAGGCGGTTAGCAGTAGTTACAGTCTCGCATCATTCCACTTACCTTCTTGGTGTGACCGAGCTCGCCGCAGTTGTTGCACAAGGGGGCGCCGATGTCGTGGACGTAGCCGGCAGAGGCGAGACGCTCGAGGTTCTGCTCGGGGCTCTCGGGCCAGCCTGTTGCCATCTTCGCGCGGCGAGGCCTTGCGGACAGCTGGACGGAGAGGACGAACTCGCGCGCGGGTTGGCCGACAAGGTCGACGATGGTCATGTTGGTGGCGATCTCCTGCTGCTTGGCGACCAGATAGACACCGAGGCCTGCTTCACGCAGAGCCTGCTCGACTGCGACCAGGCTGAAGTCGTCGGGAACGGCGCGGGCATAAGCACGCAGGCTGGTACGGAACTTGTCGAGATCATTCTCCGTCGCGGCTTCGATGATGGCGGTCCAGGCTTCCCCGTCAGACAGCTCAGGAACGCCGGTCCAGTCGATGATGCGGCGCTCCTTGCAGTCGAGAGCCTTGTGGCCCTCCTGAGAGCAAAGGCGGCACTTCTCGGCCTTTGGATTAGGGCAGTCCGCGCGGTTGTGGCCGACCTCTCCGCAGCCATAGCACTCGCCGGTCATACCGCCGCCCTCGGGCTTGTCAGGGCAGTCGCGGGCGAAATGGCCGGTCTGTGAGCAGCTGGAGCATGTTAGTCAGAGTGCTTCGCCGCTCTACAGGGTCGAAAAGACTCACACTCGGCAGGTCTGATCACCACAATCGCCTCCTCCGTTGCCGCCATCGTCACCACCGCCTCCCCATGAGTCAACAGCACGGCCGCCTGAAGCGTTAGCACCACCGCCCCAAGAGTCGCCTCCACCGCCCGCGTCGGCCTTCCAGTCGTCACCGCCTGTGGGTGTTAGTGTTGCAGTTCAGAACATGCTAAACGCGCAAGTGACGTACGTACCAGCGGCGCCTGTATCCCAGGACATGTTTGTGTGAGGACGTGTTTGTAGAGGCGAGGTGTACGTTGTTTGAATGAGGGTTAGATGAATATGCGTTTGAGTCAAGTGAGACGAGTGATTGTGGTGCGTGATGGAAAGTTTTTGAGTCGACAAGTGTTTGCAAAGGCTTTGAGCAGTCGCGGTCGCGGTTCCCCTGTTCGAGAGAGGCCCGTGCAACAGCTGTTATGGCGACGACCAGTAAGTGAAGTAATCACTAGAAGAAACTAGAATCGGATGGAGGCGGCTCATGCTACAGCGCAGTAGGTGAAGGTGAGAGAGAAGCTTGCACATGCATTACGAACACGAAGAGATGAAAGAGAGAGAGAGAGAGTAAGAATAGTGAGGGGTTACTCGCAACTTCTGAGAGACTGCCAGAGAATGCATAGTGATAGAGCCGAGAGTAGAAGAGAGACAGAAAATGCAGATTCGTACTATCAATACTAACGTTGTGCGCCACTAAAGAGCTGGTATCAAGTCATAAACGTGACATATGCGGGAAGCTGTTACCCTCAGCGTACTCTACCTGGCCAAATATGGTCTCCAAACGCCACAATGATTCGTCCAATCTCGTGTGTCCATGCATTATAGTACAAATCAAACGCCGCGGAACTAGAATACCAGTCAACAAAGTCGTATCGTAATAGTAGAGCCCGAAGGCTTTCGCAGCACTTACCATGCGCACAACCAAAAACCACATGGCTCCGATGAATCTAAAGGCAGCCAGACCGGCAACACTGTACAGCACGACGGCGAGATAGATGGTCGAGGCCTCGTTCTGCTTTGCCTGCGCTTCATCCGGATCGCTGACGGTAAGCTCCAGTCCTCCCGCTTGAAGTACCAGTGCCGCAAGGCCCAAATTGCAGAACATCCAGAACAATACGACGCCAGATCGAAAGCCCCTATAGTAGTCCTCTTGCTTCTCCCCAGGCGACGGCACCTTCTTTTCCTCCTTCCATTTCGTGTTGAAAGCGCTCAACTCGGCCTCGTACTGCGTGTTGAGATCGGCGTCGTCGGTGGGCGCGTGAATGTCCGCTTTACCGTCGGCTTTGGTAGTGACGGAAGGCAGCTTGTCCGGCTTGTCATCACCCTTGGTTCCCCAGGTAATGTCGTGCGTGTTACAGAAGGCGTAAACGTTGAGAATGTTGATGTAAGTCGGTGTCATGAGGAGGTACTGGATGAAGGAGGTAAACATGTGCCACGGGTCCAGGAAGATGATTGAAACCACCAGCCACATGACGTAGGTCGAGAGCAGCGATATGATCAGGGTCCGGAAGATTGGATCGCCCAGCAAGTCTCCTACCACAAAGCCTTTGTTGTCCTTCAACTGATTTTGCACCGATCGGACGGTGATAAGAATGGACGCAAACATTAGGTATGCCATGATGATGGCCCAAAAGATCACCATGGACATGTACCACCTGTTCGAACCCTGCGGTCGATTACCAAGTGACAGGATAAAACAGGTGATCAAGACGGCGATGTACAACCATTCGAAGACAATGAAGAGTACTTTCCCGGCAGTACCAAGTTCATGCTGTAGCGAAGCTGTGAGGATGCGGAAGACCAGGAAGAAATTACCGAGCGCGAACCACGCGAAGAGCATACTGATAGTTTGATACACAAACTCGACGAGGAACATCATCTTGCGCAGGAACGAGTGATCACTGCGGAAGATGTCGAAGGAGTGGGCCAGAGCATACACAGCGGCGAAGAACGAGCCGTTCAGCCATCGACGACGCTGGCCAATAAACTCTGCCATGGTGGTAGGTACATCCGTCTCGCCGTTTGCAGACTTGACGTACTGCAGGATCCAGTGGCAATTTCGTTTGGAAACAAGTTCGAAACACAAGATACGGTCCTCGGCAAGATACATGTTGGCTGTGAAGATGCCAGCATTGGCGCCGTGCATCTTCTCGCCAGCAAAATACTTCTCCAGGGGGCCTTGTCCAGTCTTGTCGTTCTGGAGGGCTACGTAGCGGTATGCAGAGAAGGCACCGGGCAGCACAGAGATGAAACCGAACGCCGATTCCAGCGGTTTGTCGAGAATATTGCTCATCTTGTACTCGAAGTTCTGGGTTGCCACAAGCGGATTGAGCAGCTTCTTTCCCTGCAGAGTTGTAGATACGAAGTCAGTGTCTGTCGCACACTGATTTTATACAGAGATCACTTACATGCACCAACATAGCCTTAATCTCACCGCAGGCGCCTGCGCACATTGGCTCCAGGTCGAAAGCTTTCCAGAGGTGGTAGACAGAGTCCTTGCCCGGCTTCGTTCCGGCATCAATGAGCACACAGATATTCGGGTCTAGCACCTGACCGAAAGCCTGGAAGAACCACCTATGAGAGTTGATCTTCTTCTGGTTCTTCTCCTTCAGGCAGAAGAGCATTTGGACAGGGGTGTTGCCTTTCTTAACACCAACAACACCCTTCTTGATGTCGAGCGTCATCTGAGTGGTGTACTGCATGCGTGTTAGTCATCTCGTCTCAACATACCGTCCGCGTAATCGTACCTCGTAGATATGCGCAGTCACATCCTTGCCGTTGACTTGCTGCTTAGCGATGCCATCCTGGTAGACACCGAGTGCCGCCAAGACGGCTCGCGTTCGCGGGTTGATTTTAGCTCGACCATCGCTGACGACGCAGACTACGATCTTCTTCCACGCGTCTTTGCCCCACGTCTTGCTGTTGGTCCGCGAGTTCATGTACTCGATGTTCTTGATGACACCCATCATGGTGCGCGCAAACAGCTCGTCCTCCTCATTGTACATTGTGACGACGATGAAGAGCTCCGTGTGCCGCGGCTTCGCGAACAGCTTCTGGCGCAGTGTGAAGCGCTCTGCGTCGAAGTCGGCGGGATCGCAGGTGGCGGCCGAGTAGCGCATGTGGGTGAACTCGTCACGCTCCGGAGGCTGTGCATGCGGGACCTGGTTGAGCAGCCGTGGCGGGATCGGGCAGTCGAGCACCAAGTTGCCCTTGAACAGCTGGACCTCCTTGACCGTCTTCCACCGCTTTACTCCCGCTGGTTTTGGTATTATACCCGGCATTATACCCTGCCCTGGCTCGTCGTGGAAGGGGTTGTCCGGGTGCTGCTCCAAGTCGTGCTCGTCGACATCGTGTGGATCGGGACCGTACGAGTTTGCGCTCTGGATCATGGGCCGTTGTGCATCCTCGTCCTGCCAGTAGTGGTCGGGCTGCGTGCCGTATGCGTGGTGTGGGCTCTCGTCGTGCGGAGAGGGCTCGTACGGCTGGTTGTAGTAGGCATCGTGATGCGCCTGGGGATTGAGGGAGTAGTCGCTGTCGTGGCGCAGGCCGCCGGGGCGCGGATCGTAGTCGTCGTGGTAGTTGCCGCCCGCGTAGGGAATGTTCTCTACAGAGTAGCTTGGTTGCAGCGGCAGCCGGTCGCCAGACGCCGTGGGGTTTGGTCCCATGGGAATCTCAAGCGGGCCAGGCGACGAGGCATAGCGGTCTTCGAGCTGGTAGTTGCGCAGTGGCTGCCCGGGCGAAGGTGTGCGGCCCATCGGCCTTCGAGGGTCCATTTCGTAGTTGTCGTCGGCGGCGCCTTGAGAGCCCAGCCGATTGTAGTTGCTCATGGGGAGTGGAGGCTCTTCAGGCTACGGTATGGGTATGGCGATCTCCGGTGTCTGGTGTTGATGACTCGGCGTGGGCACGGTTTCAGATGCGCGTGGTGGATCCGACAAGCTTCCGTGTTTACCACAGCAACGGCGGCGCTGTCGTGCGGGGATGCAGGGGGATATTTTGTGAGATGGCGAGAAGTCACGGCGTGAAGAAGCGTGCATTCACAGCCGGGGAAGCAGTTTGTTAAGAGTCTACCAGCGTTTTCAGCCTGGCGTCCGAGCTGTCTTCAACGTTCGCTCAGGTGCAGCCATTGCCAAGCTCGAGTGCGCAGCATCAAAGATGAAACTCGCCGCATCCCTGCCGCTGTGGCTAAACTGGCGCTGCGCCGCGTGGGTTGCGAAGACGTTCTATTTCTGTCAACCCATGAGAACGTTGGTTATTAATTCTCCGCGTAGACATCTTTGTACCAGACAAACAAGAGCGTTTCTTGACATCGGACGTTCGATCGCTTCTTCTCTTGGTTCGGCTCATTCTATTGATGGCCAGCGAACACTCAGCTCCTCTGCGGCTGAAAACCTGAATGATGGAGAATCGCTGACGAGAAAGGTTAGTCGCGTGTCCGACTTCAGCATAGCCAGGCGACGCTCGCCTTGTCATTGCCTGTTTGGATCTGACAAGGCGCATTTGCGTGGTTCTCGCGTTGTACTTGCATTAGTCTTTCGTATACTCAGACTTCAGACCTCGAAGAAATATCAAATGATCATACTCTTAGTGTTAGAATTGAAGTCCCACGGATGACGTGTCAACTCTGCAATGACACCATTCGTGCTTCACAGTTCCGAGCTTCAGACCCATAATTGATGACCGTCCTTCAGCCTCACTGCAAGCCCTTATCGATACCGCCATAGGAACCATTCCGCCCTCGAAATGCTTCTAAACTGACCACACCCTGCTCACCATCAACCCCCAACCTGACTACCTTCACAATGGGCGACTCTCCCACCCCCAAACCCCTATCCGTCCTCTTCGTCTGCCTCGGAAACATCTGTACATCCCACCCCACCCCACCACCACCCTCCCCCCCCTCCTAACCCCAACAGGCCGCTCCACAATGTCCGAAGGCGTCTTCCAATCCCTCACCCAGCCCGCCAACGCGCCCGCCCACCCCCTAATCGCCACCATCGACTCCTGCGGCACAGGCGCATACCACATCGGCGACAGCCCCGACCCGCGCACCATGGCCACGCTCAAGAAAAACGGCATAACCACGTACCGCCACGCCGCACGCAAATTCCAGCCGAGCTCCGACTTTGCCGACTTCGAGTACATTCTCGCCATGGACGATGCGAATCTTGATGATCTGGAGCGGCTAAGGCAGCGTGAGGTGAAGAAGCTGGGCTCCGAGGAGGGCGTGGGGAGAGTTATGTTGTTTGGGGAGTTTGGGGGGAAAGGGAGGAGGGGTGGGAGGGGAGAGGAGGTGCGGGATCCGTATTATGGGGGGGACGATGGATTTGCGGATGCGTTTGAGCAGGCGACGAGGTTTACGAAGGCGTTTTTGGAGAGGTTGGAGAAGGGGGAATTGAGCTGAGAGAAGAAGTGAGGAGAGTGTGCGAAATTATGATACCCCATATACACGATGCAATGCACACATACAACTATCCTACATCTAAATCAACAACACTACTGCGCACTCATGCCCTCCCTCTCCAACTCCCTCAACCGCTCCACCACCCTCGCTCTCATATACTCACTCAACCCCAACATCCCCTCGCGCGTAATAATCCTATACGTCCCGCTATCCTGCCACCTCCCGCTCCCATCCGTAAACCTCCCATCGCCATCGACCTCCACGCTCCCAATAATGTCCTCAGGCCACGCAATGCGCCCATAGTCCGGCGGATTCCGCTCGTCGCTGATATGTATAAAGCCGCCGTGCCCTGCGCCGCCCACACCACCCTGATGCATTGCGCCGCCGCTGCCGTCCTGCTGTTGTGCGGAGAGATTGAAGCCGCCTGGGCTGCCGAAGACGGCGGCTTGGGATTGGACGCTGGGATCGGAGGTGGCGTGTTTGGCGTATACGGAGGAGAGGATGGTGAGGAAGGAAGGGTTTGCGGTGAAGTTTTGGGGTGTGGGCGGGAGGGCGGTGCAGGTGCCGATTGCGAGTTTTTGGGTGGGTGGTTCGGTGGGGATGAGGGTGAGGAGGGTGGACGAGGGGTCTATTGGGTGCTTGTGGACGTACTGGTAGTTGTTAGCTGGTGTTGATTGTATTCGTGGTTGAGACGTACGATGTGTGGGTTGTTTGGTAATGTCGAGACATTTCTTGTGCCTCGAAGATGTAATGTGCGAGCTTTAAAGGCTGGTCGTATGCAGCGCGTCGAGCGCGAGAATGTGTTTGACAGCATTAGGAAATATGTAGAAGAAAGGCGTCGAAGAAGTGTTTCTATGCTACAATCGCTGTTGTGAGTGAAGCTGCAGAATTATTGGTGTAACTATGCATGACGTGACCATCAAATTATTTCATCGGCCAAGCCCTGTCTCACGGCAGATCGCCCACATGCCTGCATAATCCGAATTCAAAGAGCATGCCCAGAGCACAAATCCTACATCACCTTATTCACATTAATAAACGTCAACAGTCTGCGATGTGAGAAGTTGCGTGTAAAACTAGCTAATTAAGTTATAACTAACTTAGTTAGTTAGCTAGTTTTACACGGTACTGTGTGAGACCCTGCTACAATCCCTCAACATCACCAACAGGCCTGCTTCTAGAACCCAACCAGCGTGTCAGCTCGGACCGTCCCGAGGCAATTCGATTCGAGCAGGGAAACTCTTACAGAAACGATGAGTCCCATCCCGCGTGGAGAAGGATGAATAGAGCGCATCTTGCCCCGAACCACAGCTAGTGCGACCCCACCACACGCAAAAACCCTCTCATCGACCAATGGCAGTGGACGCGGACCTCCGGCCGCTGTCGGCTTAGTGGCTAGCAGGGCAACTTCCTCATGACCTTGGCCGGCTAAGTCCTCGTTTCTTTTTTTTCTTCGCTTTTGTAGAGAGAAAATTCAATATGGCTTCTGAAGTCATCGAGCAAGCGCCAAGAGAGAAGGCCATTATGGAGACGAATGTGCCGAAGCATGGAGACGGGCATCAAGATGTTGAAGTCGGACCTGACATGGTGAACGTCGACAGGATCGAGAAGGTATACGCGTGAGTCAAGATTATCCAGTTTCCTTTCCCAATGCTGACGGAAAACAGCAAACTCGACCGTCGAATTCTGCCAGCCTTCTGGGTCCTGTACTTCATGTGCTCAGCCATTCGATCGAACATTGGACTGGCGCAGACGATGAACATCGACAAGAAACATGACCTCGGATCCGTACTGAACATCACGCCGAAGCAAGTGTCTACCGGTCTCGCACTGTTCTACGTCTGCTATGTCCTCTTCGATCTGCCTTCTAACCTCATCATGACGAAAGTCAGACCGCACGCGTGGATGAGCAGGATTGTCACTTGCGTTGGCATTATCGGGATGTGCTTGACTGCTATGAATGCAGCCTGGAACCTCTAGTACGTATTCATCTCAAGGTTCCTGAATACCACTGACAGTCAAATACAGCCTCCTGCGACTGCTACTAGGTATCGTCATTGCAGGCATGTGGCCTGGCATGTCGTACTACCTGACACTCTTCTACCCACCATCACGAACTGGCAAGCGGATCGGGCGCTACTTCACCGCATCCCAGATATCTGCCGCGGTCGTTGGCTTGGTGTCAGCAGGCTTCCAGAAGATGGATGGCGTGGGTGGCCTGGTCGGTTTCCAATGGATGTTTCTCCTTTACGGCGCCGTTGGCTTCGTCGTTGGTGTATCACTGCTATGGTGGCTACCAGACCGACCCCTTCCGCCTGGTGAGGTTCGAGACCGATCAGGCTGGAGACGATTCATCCCCGAAAGCAAGCCAGCGCTGACCGGCGAAGACGCACGGATCCATTACGAAGACCTCACAAGGGTGTACAACCGCCGCATGTGGACCATGAAGGACATCTGGCACATCGTCATCGACTGGCGGCTGTACCCGCTCGTCATTATGTACTTTGGCGTGGTGGGTGTGGGCAACGGAACGCAGGCATATGCCACTGTCATCATTCGAGGCATCAATCCGAAGTTGACCGGCATCCAGCTCAGCTTGCTATCCGCGCCTATCTGGCTGGTAAGTGCACCACACATTAGACATGGATGAAAGCTAACGCAAGCAGATGGACGCTCTTGCCATACTCCTGGTCACCCCACTGTCAGACCGCTTCCACCACTACCGCGCGTGGTTCTTCAGCGGCGCAGTGATGATCCAGATCACAGGCCTCCTCATGGCCACATTTGCATCCAACTGGTCTCGCTATGGTGGTGTCCTGCTCGTTGGGTTCGGTCTCGGCCCAACGGTCCCCATCTGCATGGCCTGGGCCAACGAGATCTTCCAACCGCGTCACGGCGAAGTCGGCGTTGCAGCAGCCGCGGCGCTGGTCTCCGGTCTGGGCAATCTGGGCAGTATATTGACCACTTACGCGCTGTACTCTGGGTGGCCGGAAGACGCGAGGCCCGGTCCGCACCGGTACCGCAAGAGCAATCTGGTGATGATTGGGATACTGTGCGCAAGCATTGTGAGCGCGGCGAGCATGGTGGTGCTCCTGAAGGTGTTTGGGAACGGCAGGGCGAAGCAGGTTAACAGCGCCAGCTCGACCACCCAGGGCGAGGGTGTGTACGAAGACGGTGCAGCGAGGCGCGAGGTGCAGCAGCGGGGTCTGGGGCGGATGTTTTGCTTCAGGTGATGAGCATATCTTAGCACTTGATACGCCCTGAATAGCTTCAGTAGTTTTAGCCTGTTGGAAATTGATGATGCGTTCGTCGGACCGTGCTCCTAGCCGTTGCTGCTCTTCACATGCGAGACATGGATGCGCCCCACTCCCACTATGTCGTCGCCTAGCTGCTGCTAACATAATCTCTGCAGCGCGCTCCCTTCTCCACACCCCGCCTTCTCTCCACACTCGCCCGCCATGTCGGCCGCCATCGACAATGAGGACCTCGAGGAGCTGTCCATCTCCATGCCACCGCCGCGTCGGGGCGGCGCCAGCACCACGCGCACCGTCGACTTCCAGACGCCGCCCGCCGCGCCCCCGACAGCCGCCGTCCACGAGAGCAAGCCGCGCGACGCCAAGAGCAGCACGCAGCGGCTGGGGCAGTACACGATCGTGAAGACGCTGGGCGAGGGCTCCTTCGGCAAGGTCAAGCTGGCGACGCACCAGGTCAGCGGCCAGAAGGTGGCGCTCAAGATCATCAACCGCAAGAGGCTCGTCACGCGCGACATGGCCGGCCGCATCGAGCGCGAGATCCAGTACCTGCAGCTGCTGCGGCACCCGCACATCATCAAGCTGTACACCGTCATCACGACCCCCACCGAGATCATCATGGTGCTCGAGTACGCGGGCGGCGAGCTCTTCGACTATATTGTCAGCACCGGCCGCCTGCCCGAGGACCGCGCCCGCAAGTTCTTCCAGCAGATTGTGTGCGCCGTCGAGTACTGCCACCGCCACAAGATCGTGCACCGCGACCTCAAGCCCGAGAACCTGCTGCTTGACGACCAGATGAACGTCAAGATCGCCGACTTCGGCCTGAGCAACATCATGACCGACGGCAACTTCCTCAAGACGAGCTGCGGCAGCCCCAACTACGCCGCGCCAGAGGTCATCTCCGGCAAGCTGTATGCGGGGCCCGAGGTCGATGTGTGGAGCTGCGGTGTCATCCTCTACGTGCTGCTCGTGGGCCGCTTGCCGTTCGACGACGAGTACATCCCCACGCTGTTCAAGAAGATCGCCGCTGGCAACTACAGCATCCCCAGCTACCTCTCGCCGGGTGCCGTCTCGCTGATCAAAAAGATGCTCATGGTCAACCCCGTGCACCGCATCACCATTGGCGAGATCCGCATGGACCCGTGGTTCACCCAGGACATTGCGCCCTACCTCGAGCCGCCCGCCCAGGAGTTCTTCGACAGCGGTGTAGATCCGCACAAGGCCATCGACCCCAAGGCCATTGCTCCCTTGGCACCCGCGCCAGTCGTGCAGAAGCTGCACGAGACGGTCGTCACCAAGCTCGGCAAGACAATGGGCTACGCAGAGCACGATGTGCAGGAGGCACTGGCACGCGACGAGCCGAGCGCGATCAAGGACGCCTACCTCATCGTCCGCGAGAACCAGATGATGAAGTCGAACCCCCTGATGACCCAGGAAAGCCACCTGCAGTTCCTAGCAACGTCGCCGCCAGATCACAATCCATCCGTTCTCAACAACCCGAACATCTCTATACCCCACTCGCTCAACGCCCAATCTCGCCGGCCCCAGATCTTGACACCACAGGTCTCTGACCACGACCGCACACGGCAGGGATCAAACGCGAGCAGCCAGCTTGCCAACGTGCGCAGCCCTGTCAGTACTGTCGCCATCCTACCCAGCAGTCTTACCGAGTACCACAAAGCATACATGAAGGGACACCCAAGACCGCCACCGCCGCAAGAGCACGACGGTATGCCGCCGACGCCGGAGCAAACAGAAGAGCAGCGGCAGATCTCAGCAAGACGGCTCAAGCCCAACTTCCGGGCACTGCCTGACGCCAGCAGACAACGACCCGAGCCAATGACCACATTGCCCCCAAAGAAGCCACGGCCGACCAAGTGGCAGTTTGGTATACGATCGAGGAATCAGCCTGCAGAGGCTATGCTCGCCATCTTCAAGGCGCTCAAGGCCATGGGTGCAGACTGGGAGATTCCGAAAATACGCAAGGCGGGCGGCAGGAGTAGTCGAAGCGGCTCAAGAGGGTCGAAAGAGCGTTCGCGGTCGAGATCGCAAAATCGATCACGCGGCTCCTCAATCTCCTCGCACGAGTCGGGAGATGAGCGCGGGACTGGCAAAGACGTGCCCGAACCGCTTACTGCACGCAACGGTGACTCGGAAGAAAGGCGAGGCCGCGAGAAGAAGCACTACAACCACACCAACGACTGGGGCTACAACGTCCCAGAGGATCCGTGGGTTATCAACGCACGCTTCCGAAAAGACGGCATGTTCCCGCCAGGCGTGGCGCACCCATCGTCCACGCACTCTTCGCGCGTCGATCTCACCACTGACCCATCAGCCGCCCGAAGACGCAGCTCGACAAATACCAGCACATCTAGCCTCAGTCACCATATCGAAGGCTTAACCACAAGCGACAAGCCCGCAGCGACAGGCGAAGAATACCCGCAACCAGACGAAGCAGTGTACATCTACGTATCCATCCAGCTGTACAGTATCGACCGCGACTTCTTCGTCGTCGACTTCAAGTGCGCAGGCTACGAGCGTCTCGTCTCAAATCTCGTCCGCGAAGTCAAAGCCTCAGCCTCGTCGACGTCGAATACATCCATCTCCAACCTCGCTCTGTCGTCATCGCAGCCGAATCACCATGGGGACGGCTGGGACGATGTACAGGGCGTCTGGCGTAGGCTTGACGATGGGGAACCTCTGCCTGACGATCTGGCGAGGGAGCTCAAGGATGGTGGTCAGGGCTTGCTGCGGGAGAGGACGGAGGAGGTTGGCGTTGGGAGGAATGAGGGCGAGAAGGTTGTGACTAGTCCGTTTCCGTTTTTGGATGTGGCTAGTACGCTGATCTTGCAGTTGAGTGGGGAGTAGTATTGAGGGGGTTAGAGAAGGGGAGGATATTGTGCCGGTCTTGAAGGACGTGGTCAGGGTATGATGATGATGGCGTTCCTGTCCGGCTTTAATTGCGGCGCACGGCGGTCATTTGAGCTTCTATAGCATATGTACAGCACAGACTCGGCACACGAATGCCATAACAAACACACACATCATACCCCCCACCCCTCACTCAACCACCCTCCCAAACCCAAACCCCCTGACCCCATTACTAACCCACACCCCCTCCCCAACCCTCACACTCTCCACCCCAACCGGCTCCTCCACACAATACCCCTTCCCCAACGCCCACCTCCTACTCGTCCCCCTCTGCCCCCCGCCCCCACCCACAGCCTTACTCCTCACCGAATGTCCCCAGCGCCCCGGAAACGGCTCCCTCAATTCCCCCTCGTCTGCGCCTTCATGGTCCCGAGATGCGGAGGGTAGGCCGACGGGCGGTGTTACCCAGCGCCCGCCGCGGTAGAGGTAGAGTGATGTCAGGCTTCCTTCTGTTATTTCGTGGACTGTGTTGAAGAGGATTACGTCTGTGAGGAGGGGGTGTGTTGGGTTTGTGGGGAGCGCGCGGGTGCGTGAGGCGTCGTACGGCGAGCGATGTGTGGTTTTTAGGGTGGTGTGGGGTGTGGGGGGTGTTGGCTGTGTGTCGAGTTTTAAAGTCCATTGTGGTGCTGGGGGGGTGGGAGACAGGGAGTCTGTTGGGCCGAGGGTTAGGGCGCCGCCTGTTAGGGGGGAGGGTTGAAAGGATTGTGTGGCTGGATGGGGTTGTGGTGGTAGCGGAGGTGGATCGAGGGAGGGGGGAAAGAGAGTTGATAACGTGACTTCGGGAATGGGCGCGATGTCGAGTGTCATTGTACCCTTGCAATCAAACAGTATCCGTAACTTCAGCGGTGCGTCGTCGTTTCCCTTGGCTTTGTATTCTTCGACTGCTTTCAGTAGTGTGGAGTGCAGCGCGGTGCCGTCTAGGAGTTTGTCGGTTACGGCGTGGAACTCGAAGTGCTGTGCGGCTTCGAGCATGCGGGCGCGGTGGTAGGCGAGCATGTAGAAGGGGGAGGGAGTGGTGAAGTTTAGGTCTGGGTGGGAGTTTTCGGGGGAGGTGAGGAGGAGGGGGTCGTAGCGGAGGGAGGTGAAGAGTTGGAAGGGTTGGGGGGAGGACATGGTGGTAGAAGCTGCTTGTGTTTTCTCGCTCATGGCGATTGGGTGCTGGTGGATGATCGAAGAAAGGAAGGAGAGAAGAGTTTTTGATGCGTGTGTTGTTGTGTGTGCAGGTCGACGTGGCGTTAATGCGAGGTGTTGAGGTGTAAAGCTACACGACGTACTGACTGTGTAGAAGAAGTTTGACGTCGATGACCTTGAAAGATTGATGCTACACGTCACGTGTAAAACCTACTGACTACATTGTTAAGCTTCAATATTTTCACATTCATTATTGGTGGGCCCGAGTGGAGGACTATCGAAAGAGTTCTGGAGTAACATGTGAAATCTCGTGGTCGATGGAGTGGTGATGACGTGCACCTGAGCTTGGGCCGGCGGTAGTAGCACCAAACACCAAAGATTTCGAAGCCGTCGACGCCCTCCCAACATCGCCATTGCGCCCACATCTCCTTTCCTCCTGTAATTAATTCCGGCTTCACACTCTCAATTTCATCATGGCGCCCACCAACCAGGCGCCACTGGGACCCGGCCCGTTCCCCGTCGAAATTCCCATCGAGCAAGGCACATCCTCCCTGTGGGACCGCTTATCGAACTGGGCGTCCGAGAACAGGGGCGTCGTATACACAATCGCTGGTGTCACACTCGTCGTCGGCGCAGGTGGCGCGATATACTACCTCTCCTCGGACTCGCGGCAGGACAACAGCGCGGCGGCAGGCAACAAGCGGAAGAAGCAGCGCGAGAGGAAGCGTGCAAAGGAAAGGGCGGAGAAGGATGTCACACCAGAGGAGGCAGCACGGCCTGGCTCGTCGGCGGGCGAGAAGAAGGCGTCGGTTGCGGCGTCCACCGAGGACGAGCTGCCCCAGGTCGACGAGAGCAGCGTGGGCGCACTGTCGGACGAGCAGCGCAAAGACTATGCAGCGAAGCTCAAGGCGGCGGGCAACAAGGCGTACGGCTCCAAGGACTACAACCGCGCCATCGATCTCTACGGGCAGGCCATCCTCTGCAAGCAGGACCCCGTCTTCTACTCGAACCGCGCCGCCTGCTACAACGCCATGTCCGACTGGGACAAGGTCATCGAAGACACCACCGCCGCCATCAACCTCGACAACGAGTACGTCAAGGCCCTCAACCGCCGCGCCAACGCCTACGAGCAGGTCGAGCGCAACAGCGAGGCCCTGCTCGACTACACGGCGAGCTGCATCATCGACGGCTTCCGCAACGAGAGCAGCGCCCAGAGCGTCGAGCGCCTGCTGAAGAAGGTCGCCGAGACCAAGGGCAAGGCCATCCTCGCCGCCAAGGAGAAGAAGCTGCCCAGCCCGACCTTTGTCACAAACTACCTGCAGAGCTTCCGCCCCAAGGACCCGCCCGCTGGCCTGGAGGAGGATGCCGAGCTGGACGAGGAGAGCGGAAAGGGACAGCTGCGCAAGGGGCTGAAGGCCATGGCCACCAAGACGGGCGACGGATACACAGAGGCCGCCGCAGCCTTTGACCGCGCGCTCGAGCTCGGCGACCTGGGCGATCACGAGGCCTTTGCGTACAACATGCGCGGGACTTTCAGCTACCTCAAGGGCGACAACGAGGATGCGCTCAGGGATATGAACAGGAGCATCGAGCTCCAGCCCACCCTCACGCAGTCCTTCATCAAGCGCGCCTCCATGCACCTCGAGCTCGCAAACCCAGACGACGCCGAATCCGACTTCGCCGCTGCGCTCGAGCAGAACGCCACGGACCCAGACATCTTCTACCACCGCGCACAGCTGCACTTCATTAAGTCGGAGTTCGGCGAGGCCGCAAAGGACTACCAGAAGTCGATCGACCTCGACAAGGACTTCATCTTCAGCCACATCCAGCTGGGTGTCACACAATACAAGATGGGCAGCATTGCTTCATCGATGGCCACCTTCCGCCGGTGCATGAAGAATTTTAGCAACGTGCCAGACGTGTACAACTACTACGGCGAGCTCCTGCTCGACCAGCAGAAGTACCAGGAGGCCATTGAGAAGTTTGACGCCGCCGTTGAGATGGAGAAGACATCCAAGCCGCTCGGCATGAATGTCTTGCCACTCATCAACAAGGCCCTAGCACTGTTCCAGTGGAAGAACGATTTCTCCGACGCAGAGAAGCTGTGCGAAAAGGCCCTCATCATCGACCCAGAGTGCGACATTGCCGTCGCAACAATGGCGCAACTCCTCCTACAGCAAGGCAAGGTCACAGAAGCACTCAAGTACTTCGAACGCGCCGCCGAGCTATCCAGGACAGAGGGCGAGATCGTCAACGCGCTCAGCTATGCGGAGGCAACACGGACACAGCTGGAGGTAAGTCTCCACCAACATCGCTGTTCAAACCCGAATGCTAACAATTCGATCAGGTGCAAGAAAAGTACCCCAAGCTGGCATCGAGACTCGGTGCAATGGGTGCCGGGGCCGGTGGCTTCGGGGGCATGCGGTAAAATACCCATGCCGCAGTGGACATTGAGAGTTGGCCGAAGGATGTATGTACATGTTGGATCAAGACGGGGGACACATGCTTTATGATGTCCGGGCGTTGCTGTGTGGAAGTTCCAGACTTCCACTTCTGTATATCTATCAAAATCTCCTGAGAAAGCATCAAGAACGATTTTTAAAAGTTGAGTTGGGTGTGGCGTTGACCCATAAGTCACATGTTTCACTACGATTTATAGGAATTTACCTAGAGTCAAGGTCATAAGTGTCACGGCGTTGCTGATCGCTCCATCTAGACACTCGCCTCCACCACGAGCATCAGCACTATTTCCCCAGGCTCGGTGCACGTCAGCCAGGCGCACGAAAAGCAAGCTAATATCGCTCTTTTCGTGGCTTTGCGGCACCGTCTTGTCCTTTTTGGGGCCAAAAAGAAAGACTAATGCAGCTCAATTAGCGGTGTACTCACGCATGGGTTGATGTTGGCTGCATCCGCATTCCTTTTGTCTGGTCATCTCGGCAAGCGGTTTTCGATATTGCTTGAAAGCCGGCCGGAGACCGGGCGTTTGGGTGTTGTCAGTGTTGCAAGATGTGGAAGGTGTGGTTGATGTTTCCTACTTTCCTTGTTTCGCAGCCAACATCTATCGCCTCCACCAATTCTCGCCATCTGCGTCCAACCCCACATTTCCAGCGAGGCCACCTCAAGAAACTGCAAGCCGCAGTGAGACACACAAAGATTGTCCAGTCCGCGCCGCACACGACACAACCTCCCACCTGCTGCCGGCACCCACAATCTCCGTTAATCTGCATACGCGCCGGAGCAAATTTGCTGTCTTTGAGGCCTGAAGCGGGGCTTCGATAGCTTCGCGGCGCGCACACTAACCCTTAAGCAGGCATTTACCAGCCGTCTCATATGTGGCGCCTGCAGCGCACAGACGGCGGATGAATGCCATGAGTTCAGTTCGGGTGCGACGAGGACAATCCCCCGCCCCAACGTCCTTCTAGAGTTTCTGGCGGCCTTGCGAAACGCTAGTGTTGGGCTGCTGTGAGGCAGAATTCGCGAAGGAATGGACATGTGTTTGTGGAGGCGATGCTAGAAAGTCCAACAGCGTGGAGAGTGTTTGTGCGAATGGAGGCTGAAGACAGAACCGCTCCTGCGACCATGCGGCTCGGAGAACCCTGGTTTGGAATCGAGAAGGCTGACCATACGCAGCATTGCAGCAGCGAGCGCTTACAAGCAAGTTATAGCCTACTTGCCTGTCTGGGCAAGGCGTCCTGCAGTTCATCTCCACCCGCATACAGGTTGCCTCCGCCTAGACAGGGTGGCAGCAGCAGATTCGGGTCGAGATGGGGTCCGTGACCGCGTACATGGCGCGTGGGCTGGTGTGTTTAACGGCCCGCGCAGGGATGTCAGGGAATCTAATGTGGTAGTCGGGAAATGGATATAAGATTGGAAAGCGTCCTGTGGAGGCAGGTTTGTGACACCGTTTGCGCCGTCGTTGAAAAAAAAGAAGGCTGAAGGAAGATTATTGGAACGATATATATCGTCTTCAACTCGGTGTTCGTTTCTTTCACGCATCTTCTGTCTTTCGGTTCTTCGACTTCATCATCATGTTGGGCGGAATAGTGCTTACGAGCATTGCTACCATCGCGCTCTTCACTGCGCCGGCATGTTCGATACCAACAGGACCTAAGCCACCACGGCCACAACCAGACTACAAGCCGGCAAGCAACCTCAGCAAGCTAGCCAAGCTGATGCCCACGAGCGCCCTACCCGCTCCCACCGGCGAATTGAAGTACGTCCTTCTCGGCGTCGGCACACAGAACTACACATGCACATCCGGCAACGATGCCGCCGCCCCAGGAACCACCGGCGCAAGTGGTAAGTCAACGCCATCAATCATCCAAGCATCCTCCTAATCCACCCCAGCCCAACTCTACGACATCGGCTCCGCCCTCAACAACGACCCGATGGCGAAATGGAAAATCCCATCTATATCCCCCCTCGCCCTATCCCTCAGCACATCGCCCCAAGTCCTCGACTGGAGCCTCGAAACGCAGGGCTACAACCACCTCGTCGGGCACCACTTCTTCTGGGCGGCCCCCGTGTTTGCGCTCGATCAGCTGGCCAAGACGGGGTACCCTGTTGCGCAGGTCGGTAAAGTTAATGATACTGCTGCGCCGGCGTCGGCGTGCCCGGGGCTGACGGGCGAGGGCGCGGTTAGGTGGTTGTTTTTGAAGGATACGAAGGGGTTGTCGGTGGGGGGCGTGGATACGGTGTATAGGGTTGAGACGGCGGGTGGGGCGGCGCCGGCGACGTGTAAGGGGATGAAGCCGAGCTTTGAGGTTAAATATGCTACGCAGTGTAAGTTTGCTGATCGAGGGTGGAGGGGATTGTTACTGACTGTGTATACAGATTGGGTCTATGGTCCGAAGAAGTGATCTGAACTTGTCCATCTACGGATGTCATTCAGCTCTATCTTCACTCCTCTATCCTTCCTCTTGTCCCCTTGGACTCTTTCTATCTGCACACACTTTCCCTCCTCACAACAACATTCGCTTCCCCATTCTGCATCGCGATACCCTTTCATGTCATGGCGTTGGCTCTTTTTTCGCATTCCTGGTGGCTCATTAGTGTAGGGTGGCTTTAGACAATCGTTTTTCGCGCAGCATAATGTCAAAGACTCAATTCTCATCCGCCTTGTGTCTTCGTCGTCACTACGTCTCGATATTGATTACTGTGGGCTGGAATACTACGAGTGAAAATGCCCAGGTATCTGTCATCTAAAAGTAGCCAATGATAGCTACAAGTGTGGTTTACTACGCAAATAGAGGCGTTATAGACCAGCGCGATTGATTTCCATAACGTACTTCTTGGAGATAGTTTGTTTTTCGCGCGTTGGTGATAAGTTGCAGTACGGCTTTGGGTACGCTAATTAAGGAAATACTAGTCACATCTGATATTTCGATCGTCCCTATCTAATGATCTGTAGCAGCAACAATAAAGAACAAGAAAAGCGCTGTAAAGACGAGCCTCGTAGCAACCTCTGTGAGGCTGTACTATCTGAAGCTGCTAGGGACGGAACAATTAGGTGTAATGAAGTGGAAAACGCTATATAGTATCTGATAGCTCTTCTTAAGGGGCCTTTTAGCGAACGGCGAGCCATTGAGGATATTCAGCAAGTCTCCCTGCCGACACACACTACCTACCTACGCAAGTGCCTCCTTGGTGAACTCCTTGATCAACCGGAAGTCTCGCCTACCCGCCATCTTCCAGAACCTGACCTCCAGAATGGCCACTCCTTGACGGTCGTCCGGATGCTGAGGGTATATAGCGACATCTCGGCTGTCTCCTCCAACCTTACGCAGACAGAGATGACTGCCTCCGACGCATCGATTGCAGGCAATATTCGGCTCGTTCACAGTGACCATGCACGCAGCCGGTTGCTTGATGCACGCAGATTTGCGCTGCTTTGTGTTCGCGAGCCAGCCTGCTTTCAAGTCGGCAGACCAAGCCAGCAGTGCGTCCTGCACCGCCTGCGAGAGCTCCTCGAACCCTAGGAACCTCGATCCGTCCCAGGCTTTCACTTCTACTAGGTCCCCGTGTACGGCTCGATCTGCTGCCAGTGCAGGAGTAGGAGTCGGTGCGAGAGTAGGAACCGGTGCGAGAGTAGGAACCGGTGCGAGAGTAGGAACCGGTGCGAGAGTAGGAACCGGTGCGAGAGTAGGAACCGGTGCGAGAGTAGGAACCGGTGTAGGAGTCGGTGCAGGTGGCACAGAAGCACCCTTCTCCTCGCCAGTCCGCCTCCTCTTTGCTTGGTGCTGCCTCTCTACCCTGTCTTCCAACCGCCTACTCCTCTCCTCCGCGTCGTCAATGTCGTCAATGTCGTCAGACACACGCTTGTGCATCCGCCGGTGGTCCTGTATGACGAAGCTCTGGAAATGCAGCTTATTGCACTGTTCCGCGTTGACGACTCTGAACTGGTTCAGCGTGTCTTGCGTTTAGACGTACTTTGCACCGACGGCAGCTGCAGTGTAATGGCTGCTGGCGACGGCCTTGGCCTGCTCATCTGCCGTGGCGACCATTTGCTTGGTCTCGGTGAGCGCCGTATTCGCCGTCTTGAGCACCACGTCCTTTTCTGCTCGTTCCATGGCGTCGGTGCTGAACTCCGAGAACCCCTTCTGTAGGGTCTGCATGTCCTTGATGAGGGTGTCGAGGGTGCTGCTTGTTGCGAGCTTTGCGATCTCGGTCAGGACGCTCTTGGTGTCCTTCTTGCCGGCCGACGCCAGCCTCACGAGGCCCCGGTTCAGTAGCAATACGCCTCTGGCCACAGCCGGTATTGCCTCCACGACGGACTCCATCTGCTCCATCGACTTAAAATTCTCTTTCACCAACTGCACGCTCACCTCGACCGCTGTCTGGATATTCTGGACGTCCTCTTTGGTTGCCAGCGCCGGCAGGACTTCCAGGCTCTTCGCAATGCCCTGCAGCAGGTCTGTCGTCTCTTGATGCCGGTCGGTGAGGATCTGTCGTTTCTTGCGCTGCATGTCCAGCCCTTCAATAGTGCGGTCGTGAGTAGCATGGAGACAATCCCGCTGCCGGTCTAGCCTCAAGTCGGTGGAGTGGCGGTCTCGGATTGCCGCATTGACCGCGCTGGTATATCTGTACATGTTGCCGCGCGCCTCCTCGACTTTCTGCTGGGCAACTTGCTCCCGCTTCCGCGCTTCATCGCGCTGGGCGGAGGTCTTTGACGTTTCCCATGAGTTGGCTATTGCCCGTAGGTGGAGATACACGTTCTCGGTGGCCGTTGCGTTGCCTTCAGACCTGTATTGGTCCACCTTGTCTTCTACGCTGCCGATCTTCGAGTAGATCATGTCGTTTTGACGTTTGGCGGTGGTGTGGAACGCACCGAATCAGTTCTTCGTGATCTGCATTTGCTTGCCCAAGTGCTTGCCCAACAGCTTCTGCGACTTGCTGATACTCCGCCGCGTCAGTCTGGTGCTTTCATCCAACGTTTCGACGCCAGCTTGGAAAATCGTCTGCAAGGAGTCCATCATCCCTCCAAAGTCGCTCATGTGCTGCTTCACCGCACCGATGCCCTCGCCAAAGCTCTTTCCAGTCTTGTTCCAGCTCTGTGTGAGGTCGTCCATCTCTCCTCCCAGTCCGTCAACCCCACCCTGCACTGCACCGACCCGCTCGCCCATTTCCTTCTACACTGTGTCGAAATGCTTCTGACAGCCGTTCATCCTGCCGCCCAAGTCGTTGACTCCCCGGTACACAGCACCGACCCACCCCCCCACTTCGCTCTTGACATCATTGACTCTCTGGTGCACTGCACAGAAACCATCATCTAAATTTTGTGCGTGCTCGGTGAGGCTGTCACCGACTTCATAGATTGCGGAGGAGGTAGCAACTGCGTGTGCGTCGGCTTGCTCGGTAAGGTCATTGAAGTTGCTTTTCGCCGTCCCTTTCTGCTTCTTCATCCTCTTATACATATCGTTCACTCCTTCAGAGACATCGGTCAGAGCTTGGTTGGTTGCCGCATCTGGAAGGACCACAGGGCGCTGCGGAGGCGGAGAGGCAGGCGGGCTCGAACCGCAGTACTTCTTGGATTGTCCGGAAACACAGGAAGGCACGAATAATAAGCTCCAGGCAATTCGAAAAAAATCTCCGGGCTCGTTGTACTGCGTTGGCTTCAAGGCGAATGGTGAAGCATGGTGGGAAGGAGCGATGCCCGGTACGGAAGGAATGCGAAAGAAGCATGAGATTGATTTTCATCCGGATGGACTTCGCTGAGAGTACCCAACCGTGGCTAAAGGCAGTTGGTTCATAGTGGCAGTTACATGGAAGCTATACAGCTCGGGTGTATGCGAATCTATCCCAGAGCTATGTCCATCACCGTCTTGTGGAGGTCCCTATGCTCTTCTAACAGCTTCTTGAACTCCAACCGGAGCGAGCTGTACTCTTTCCGCTTCCTCGTGTGGTTCTTGACTGCCTTACAGAGCAGCGTCAACCTCTCCTCGCTCATGACACTTGTGATTGAGGAGCGCCAGCTGCGGAGCGCACTCTTCTTCTTGACATCAGCCAATGCTTTCGCACCTTCTTCTACCTCCTGCCGCTGATCCTCGACCGCCACCCTGAACAACTTGTTCCTGCGCTCCAGCTTGCCGATCTGCTCGAGTGCATCGCGATGCTGTGCGCCCAGCTTGAGGCGAGCGGCTGTCTCCTCATCCAAGCGCCGCTTCAAGTCCTCTACGCGCTCCGCCTCAAGCTTCGCGATTGTCTTGTTGCTCTCTGCCTGTGCATCCATGCTCTGCTTCCAATGGGTGGTGGACTGATCGATGGTGCTCGACATGGCTTCTCCAAACTGAGCCTGCAACGTGTTTATCTTCTCGACGTACTACTTCTTCACCTCATCTATCTGGTTCGCCGCTTCGGTACGGGCCGACACCGCATTCTCCTCCGTCTTCCTCTTGCCGTCCAGGGCCTCTTGGAGCTTCTTGTCGATGTCGATATTCGCGTCACGAAGGTCCGTTTCAGAGCCCTCGGTCTCTTCCAGGCTGGCTGCCATGTTGCTGTACTTGCGCTTCTTCTTCTCGATCTCGTTTTTCGCTTGCTTCAGCATGTTTTCCAGCGGGGAAAGGCGGGAGTGGATGAGTGCAGTGCCAGTGGATGTAGGTGCGCCGAGTGTAACAAAACAAGTGTGAACAGTGTAGAATGCGTGTAGGAAGTGCAAGATTGGCGCGTCGACGCGTGAAGTGAGCTATGGGCGGTGTCCAGATGTGGCTTTGCGTGAGGCATTAGGAAAGAGCAACACTGAGCTCCAATCCCACCAAGTGCATCCCATACGCCATATATACGGCGCAAAAATGGCACTTTTGGACGTTTTTACTCTTGACCTGAGCTCAGCTCACTGACGTGTCATCGCGAGTAAGTATTCCGGCAGAACGCTCACCAAAGCGAAGCAGGACGAGGGAAAGAAGAAGTTCGACAGGATTGGTGACGGCGAGCTCTTCAGCGACGAGTACATGCTGTTGGGCGTCGTCTGTGCTCTTTCTCGAGGGGTCTCTGAACACAGAATTCCGTGACGCAGCTTCTTTCCTCTTTCAGTGTCCTATACTGAATCTCTCCATACATTTCTGGGCAGCGAGTGAAAGTGAATAAGACGGCAGTCTTTTGGCCCAGACTGTGCTCTGCTCTAGCACGCAACCATGTCTTTGTGAACTTTTGAGTAAGACCATGGCCATATTACCAGGCTATGATCTCTCTTCTGAACCTCGAGACGGATCTTCAAGCGGAGCTTCCTGTGCGAGTTACTGTATGGCATCATCTACTTGAATCGCAACTACAGCTAAGTTTTAACTACAGACTAGTCAGTGCTGGGTGCGTTATGACCGTGGATTCGCGCTTGTCATATTACTCCCAAGCCCCGCGGAAAGAGTGGCAACACATACCTTGTCGACTTCGACTCGTCATCGTTTATGGATGGCACCAGATGCGGTAATAATCGTGATCGATAGCGACTGCATGAGCTACTGGTTTCGAGGGTTATAACAATACTTACAACCTAAAACAATAGGCGAACTATCTTCGATATTCTTTTTGTAAGTAACAAGTCTTTATAAAAGTGCTGAGGACATACTGGCTATACTTTAGTCGTACTCTGGGTTGAGGTAAAGCGTATTGAAGATATATAGGCTACACTTTAGTCCTACTCTGAGTAGGGCTTCACTGAGCCAATCGATCACGAGTTCTTGCCGTACCTGGTGACGGTGAGGCCTTTGGTTTGAACCAAGATCAGATGGGCCGTCTACAAGCACGTGCTGATAACTTCCTTGCGGCTCTTCTCCCACATTGTACAGGCTTCGTTTCGTCTAAATCACATCCTGCAGGATCTACGTTGTTACTCCAAGTCTCATCCCCTGGGCACCTTCCTATGCACCCGACGTCCACGCGGTCGCAAATCGATTACGAGAATTTCGCATGCCATAGGCGGGTAGGGCGAAAAGGCGAGGACTAGCTCATGCAACTGTCAAGACCACTCCTACTTAGCTTTGTCAGATTAAGCTGAGACTGCGCGGTTAACGTGAGACACTGGTCGCACGCACCAGTAATTCGTGGTACGCGAGCAACGATAACATCCACTCGCGAGTAGATCGTACAACTCTGAATCCGGGAGCTATAAAAGTGACGTTAATCCCGAAAAACGAAGTTCCCATCAACGAAAGCGCCACCGGCCAAAGATGCCGGACCATACACAATGCCGGGCGCTCATCGTGCATACGATGGGGTGATATCGCACCCCAGTAGATCTACCCTTCAAATCTCTGGTCGAATTGGTATAGGTATGTTGTGCGACTCGCGTATCGGTACGATCGGATCGATCGTAGACGGATCTGTGTTGACCGCTTATGCTGTGGGAAAAGGGTCTCGAGGCTGCAGCGTCCGCATCACAACGCTGTCAGCCCAAAGTGATATTCTTCCACGAAGGAAAAACTGCTACTACTGGAAATCCATCGACTCAGAGGAGACTCAAATTCATGGCTCATTCTCAAGCATCGTCGGCATGATTTTGTTTTCGTCTGGCGTTGAGCAATCGAACCGCTTTATCGCTGAGTATGTCGTGTGACGTTGCCGAACCTCGAAGCCGTCCAGCATATTGAAAGTATTCAGTCCCACGCTCCAGTGGAGTGGGGTTTCCCTTTGGTGTTACATGAAGTGTGGAGCTGCTACTCAACTTGCAGAAGTGCAGTTGTAAAATGTAATCGAAGGAACCAATGGCGTCGCTTGCCGGTCATCCTTTTTACCATTTACAGCTGTCAACCCGCATGATCGCGACAGTCATATGCACAGGCTCTTGCAGGATCTGCATGGTGAGTCTCACGATTTCCGATATCTATCAAACACCTGCCCTTTTGTGACACCGTGCAACTTATTTAATCGGAACCAGAGGTCATACTTTTTTCGCTCCGCAGCCACGCGCCTCGGAGCTTTGAGAACGCATGCTTCCCACACTGCGCTATCTGGGCAACGTGGAACAAAGAATAGTGACCTGAATGTCAACAGCTGACACCCGCGTATGATAATGTGACGACGTCAAGTCCCCGCTGTCAACATGCAGGCGCATGCATCGAGTTTGACCAGGCTGCGAGAGGTAAGTGGTTTCGCCTCCAGTTTAACCGCATCCGCCAGAGGTGCAGGTGTCGAGTCAGTGTCTCGCTCCCGCTTGAAGGATCTACAACGTCCAGGAACAAGGGTTAGCGAACAGACCGAATGAGAACCCGAGCATTCTTCTAAAAGATAAGTCCGTCGGGAGTAGATTCTAAGATTCACTCCGCAGGGCCTGAATCAGTGGTGTTTTCCTGGCTGATCATCCGCGATAATGCTCACGCTAACACCTGGCTACGACGTAGCAAGGTACCTTTGTAGCAAGGTGCAGAAATTGGAATCGAGGTTCAACGTCGAGCTAGGATCGTTCCCAGTTTGCACACGCCTTTGTACTAGCGGCACACTTATGCATGTAAGAAATTGTGACGGGAATGCTACGTGGCTCGGGCGCCCTGGACCGGATTAACCTACCTTTGCTACCTAGGTATTCTGACTTTCATCATCCATTCTGAGTTGGTCCCTATCGATACGAAGTGGTGTTCTGACCTCGAACACCTCTGCATGGAAGTCAGTCTTCGGCAGCCAGTGAGGGTCTCTGATTGTTGTTTGGGGAGAGATACGAACCCGTTCTTGCGGCTACGCCTGCGGTGCATTTCCAAGCGGCAAGGCCGAGAAAGTTTCGCTTGATCTGAGGCTTGCCGCTAAGATCGGCATTGGGACTTTCCGTTCTGTCTAGATTCCGCTTCACACCCACCACCCTCATACCGGTAGCGGCTAGGGGCGATGCCTCTTCGCGCTGTTGCTTGGTGGATGTCAGATCCACGCGCCGTCGGTCATGGATATCTTGCAACGATATGGTGTCCTCTGCTGGGCTACTTGGTGATCCTCTTTGCATAATAATGTTCTGGCCAATCCCTGAGAATTGTCCAATCTCAACACGGTCAGAGAGACAGGATGCTGGACTCCACCACGAATCGGTCGAAAGTTCAAAATCTCCACAGCGCAACTATTTCTGTATGTCTTTCGCGCGAAATAATAACGTTTGGGTTCGTGCAGAACTTGTGCCGTGAATAGAAGGGAACCTTCAGCGATCGATCTCCAGAAATGGGAAGACTAGAAGTGGGCCTGCCCCGCCCATTATATCTAGCCACGGCGGCTACGCTGCTTTCGTAATTAGCGCAGCAGGAGCTGCAAGTGATTGCTTGAGGGTCGAAGCTCCGAGATGCGTGATACGTTTCCTTCTGCACCGCATACGCAAGTCGGCCACAACGGTGGCTTTCGATCTCTGACTCCAACGTCAACCAGACTACAGAGTGTCTGTGCTCGGACGATGCGGTGCGAACATGAAGGCCAACCAGCGTTAGGAGAGGACTAGTTGGAGTTATAGTCCCAGATGTCACCACTCTCTAAGCCTGGCTTCGACCCAAGGCCTTGGTTTCAATAACGTCTGCATCGTTACAGATTAGCACGATTTCTTCGAGGCTGATGTTCACGATGGCCTCTGCGCACTACTGCTGACCATGCATCGACTTCGAGCGATAGTGTTGCTTGATCGACGAGACCTTGATCAGATGAAACGTGGAAGTGCTGCCATTATGAAATAGCTTCCAGAGTGAGAGGTTCAGCAGTCTACAACCATGCAATAACAGCAGATTTGACCGTTGGTAAACGCATCTGGAACAGCTTGGCTGCATGTGTCAATGGGCAGCGTGCAGCACGCGGAACAAGAATCGCGCGAATCATCATGAACCGAGGAGGACAGTGGTATTTACGGGAAAGCTTCTTGATTCTGACATATGCTCTGCGTTAACACAGCTCTCACACTACAGTGGATGTGAATATTGATGAAAATATGCTCCAATGGGATGCGTAGGGGTATCGAAAATGGCGGTTTTCCTGAACCAACTCCCGATCAAGAATGCAAATGCGGAGGAAGATCGAATGCTCGTTAGACGATGCTGGATCCAAATGGCTTTATATTGGTGATGCAGGTCGAACGGATCGCTTGAATTCGGGAGTTCCATGTTCAACTTTTCGTGATTTCGAAGTTTGGTCAAGGAGAATTTCGGACTTCCGTTTGTTAGATGATGTGTGAGTCGGGCCGCTCATTGGTGGCTTCTGCACGCTGCTGTTGGAAGAAAGTATAGGTTCCAATATGTCAGGACTGGTAGCTCGATCCGGACAGTGGCTGTGCCTCTCCTTCCATTGTACGTATTTGAGATCGGCGGCCTTGGTATGCTGTTCAAGCTGAGTGATGATGTACATATTCGCTTCAGCATAACCCTTGGGATTATCAGCAGGCGAGTCCTGGTTCCATTTCGCCGGATCAGGAATCGGTCGGCTCCAAGCCTCGTCACAGCGTGGACAGCGCTCCACTGATGGCTGTTGCGATGGTTCGTCCGCGGGTCGTAAGTTGCGGAGCATTACTTGGATTGCGGGCTCGATTTCGCGTGGACTGGCGTCAAGTTGAGGCACAGGATTGGGTGTGGGTGCATTGCGAGGTATTTGTGCTACTTGAGATGGAGGACTTGGTCGGGATTTCTGTGCTGAAGGCATGGTCGAAGGGGTGTGATTTGCTGCAAACCGGACGTTGTAGCGCTTGCTGGTGCTTTGCGCATCTGAAGCCAGTGGTGGAGTCAATAATCGTGGTGAAGAACTCGCGGCTGGAGGACGTTGGACAATATGCTGTTGTTGTACTGACGAAGGCGAATTTGTTAGACGGGATGCCGTAAAACCAGGAGATCGCTTCATTGGGTGATGTCGACTGGCGGGCCGATGATGGTCATTCGTGACCTGATTCGGTTGGCGGGACTTTTCATCCGGAGAATAACTGAATGACTGCGGAGCGATCGCAGAGTCGTGACGTCCATTAACGTTGACGGGTGTCTGTGAAGAAATACCATTGGAGCCGAAGTGCTTCATGGAGCCGGAAGCTTTCAGTTGAGCAAGTGGTTGCTGGTGGTATTGCCGTTCTGACGAAGATGTTGATGTGGCTGATTCGGTCGGGCTACGAACAAGTCAGCACGTGTTTGTAGAGTGGTTGTAAGACCTTGCTGCCAGCCTCGAAAGCCCATGTAGTGCATGTACATATAGCTTCATTGTGACGCATTCGTCCTTCGTTGGATTGCGCTGTGAAGAAAGCGCAATGTGCGAGCACTGACCTGGCATGACTCGCGTAAAGTTCTGAATTGTTATACGATTGCTCTAGAGACGCTGAAGGTAATGACGAAGATCCCAGAGTGACTGCTGCGTTGCCAGGCAGCGCAGCGTGGTGGTAAGCGGGGATTGTGTTACTCGTCGGCGTGGACTTCAGCATCTCGGCGACGCTGGGGAGAGTTCTCTCCATGGCGATGGGAAGAGAGGCACAACCGCAAGATATGGGAGGACGTGGAATCGCAAGGCAAAAGGTCGTACGGAGTACAGAGAAGAAGGACCGGTAGAGTTTCACAGGCTGCGCAATAAGGTTGTCTCGTCTCTCCACTTTTGCGGCGCGGGCAGCAAGCGCATGAGACGAACGGTGGCTTTCTTTTAGCGCAGCTCATTTGCGCCAGCGGCCAGAAAGGAAGACGCTATGGCGTGCCCACCGGATGCGAGCCGCGCATGCCCCGTAGAGTCGGGGTGTTCCAGTGTTGGTGTTAGGGGCGGAACGGGGTCGCTTAGCCCGGCTCAATTCTCGCGGCAGAGCGGGTGAGTCGCCGCTTTCCTTGATCGTCTTACCCATCGCCCCATGCTCCGAACTCGACATTGTTATTTAGGCAAGCCCAAGAATGAGAAACACGCTAAGTGATGGAAGACGTTGAGCTGTCTGACTACAGTAATCGTTGCTGGTCAAACCGTCGAATCGCTACCTAGAGAGAAGGTCACTTTCTCTTCGCCACACTCTCAAATGATCCAACTCCAGACAGGCACACCCTGGCATGTATCCATCTGAATGTCAAAAACCCCGTCCAGTTCCTCGGGATGATCCATCATGAACTGCACATGCTTGTCGCAACCCCTATTATCGTCGGGCGAGAGCTGTCATTGGGCCCCAACCTTTCTCAAAGGAGCACGTGAGTGTATCCCTAAAAGCTGCTATCCATCCCGGACACTCGAGAATTGTCGTTTGCTACCCCAGAGAGAGCATACGTTACGATCACGATTCTGCACCTTCCGCCGCGCGCTTATCCAAGACTAGTCGTGTGCCACTGGCGCCAACCGTGGTACCGCTGCAGCTCTGCTTGCTTCAGCCGTCACCGATGGTTAAACAGCTTCAACTGCATGTGATCCATCATCGGACCGAATGGGGTCTGTCACCGCGTGCCGCCTTCGACGCTGTTTCGGCTTACCGACTGTGATACCATTGGGTGCGCTTGTTGTACACCGATCACAACACTTTGGAGGACCTCGCCTACACCAAGCGCGAAGTCTCTCACTACGCCGTCCAAGATCCTTAACAGTGTGCTACAAATAGGACACGCTCATAAAACAGACGACGAGGAGCCGTCAATATGTCGGCACGCGGAACTCGTGGTATACGATGGAGTGAAGGATTCTCCAAGACAGCCCCTGGTATGTCCTGACTGCCTCTTACGGCCAGGTGCATGGCAGCATGTAGGACCGCACCTGGATCTTCGCCCCGACGCCTGACGAACATCCGCGAAGATGCTTAGGACTCATCATGGCAAGGTTGTAGGGCTCGTCTACGATCGGGACGAATTTTCGGCCAAGGTACTCGACGCAATCATGCTGCATCAGATCCTGTGGGATACTGTCGTGTTGAGATTATCGTGTGGCTTCCTTCTTCCTCGGAAGTTTTATCGGAAGCCGTTCTCGGGACGCATACTTGGTATACTGTGTGTTATTGCCGGCCGGGACGACAGTCGCGCTTAGGCTCCAGCTCCCGAAGTCACTGTCGCACGGAGTCGTCAAAGAAGCCAGGTTCTGAAATGAAGAACATATATGCGATCGACGCAGAGTTTGCACCGGATCTACACAATTGGCAGCCACAAGCAGAACATTGCTCACGCCATGAGAGTACATGCGGGATCAAAACATAGACCTGACCTGGCGTGTGCACACCGCATGGTCCACATCCGCTTCGGCAGCGTTTCCCCGGCTCGCTTGTGATAATTGCACTGAAGCCCACCAATTGCATTCTCGACGGTTGCATTATTGTATGCAATCGACAGCAGGCTTCGTGAAGGAATAGCGTCTTCGCTTAGACATGCGCTTGCATGTGCGACATCCGCATCCCAGGACGTTTAATCTTCCAAAAGCGGCAAAGGCCCACGCCGCCATGCACGTTGCGGGCATCCACGGTTGAAGCGCTGTCCTCCGCCACCGTCCAATCTGTATGGGCTCGTCAATCCTAGCGAGGCCAGGACGTTATCTGATTCGCTTCTGTCGTGCGTTTACCGCTTGTCACACTGTTCAGCGCATGCCTAGTCTGGCTCTGTTGGGCGAAACTTGATGATTGTTGCTGCTGTTTTGATAGGGAAGACCCCACAAACTGCTGTGAGTTCGCAAGCGGGTTTGTGTTGGCGAAGGCAGTTGTAAAGAAGGAACAAGTCGAGCTAGCTAAATCACTGGGACAGGAAGACAAGCAGCACACGAAGTTAGGAGTGGGCGAGATGCATTGAAGTGTTTCCCGACATATCGTACTCTACTGCATGTTATCACATACGAGCGAAAATTGCAGCATATCCGAGGAATGTGTTGTCAAATTACAACGCGTTGATCTGCGTGGTAAAGTATAGTTGTAGCCGTTGTTGGCTATTTTTACCTGACAGATATCCTGGCGTTTTCGCTCGTATGTTCCAGCCTGCGATATATCCTTCGTCACATCTCTCTTCATCTTTTCGTCCATTTACATGACAACGCATACGCTCGACAACAGACCTCCATTCTTTCCGCTTGTTGTTGTCATGCTACTTTCTTCTTCCCTCCTCTTCTCGGAGACCTTCGTTCCATCAGCACCATAGCCTGTGCATTGGGTCGCTTCATCGGACGAGATGTGCGTAATGGCGTCCTTCTTTCGCTGCTGTTTCTCCGCTTGGAGTTGCTTGACTGAAGGCATATTTCTTTGCACCTACCGAATGTCAGTACGTTGGTAAGGGCAGTACAGAAATTTACCTAAGTTGGTTGTTCCGACCTTCGGCGTCGCAACAAGTTGGTCAGCGAATGAGAGTCTCGATCAGCCTGCTTGGTAACCGCGATACACGTTATGCTTTGCGTCTGTGTGCTCGGATCTGTTTCTTTAGAGCTTTTAGTCATTAGCACAGCCACGATAAGCTGTAGGGCTCAAGGCTTGCTGTGCCGCAACCGGCCTGGAAAAGGAAGGTCTTCTTTGCCGAGCAATATCACGACGTTGCTATAAGCCAAAAAAAGATATTGAGCATGACATTGTTCATGATCTGAACGACAGAGGTTTACATGTGAGTTCTTGGGCACGGCAATGATGACCAGTATAAAAGGGCAGTCTATAAGGCATACTAATGTGACCGTGTCAGCGATGCAGTGAGTGAAAGCGTCTCACGACATATTTAACTGCTTGTTGTCACGTACGAGCGAGAATCGATATATATCCGAGGAGTGCGCCGGCAAATTATACCACGTTGACTCGCCTGCTCAAGTACATTTGTAGCCATCATCACCTACTTTCGTATGACAGCGGGTCTGGTACTTTTGTTCGTATGCTCTAGAAGGCAGTAAAATTTGTCTCGATCACACAGTGGCCACGACTTTCGAGTGAGTGTAACAACGTAAATGAATCGTCAATCGCTCGCCTATCGGCGATCGTTGATGTTGCCACGCCTGGAGCGAATTTCACGCTGACATAGATATGTACAGATATGCTCATTGCACGGATTCACCACTAGCACGTGGTTTGCCGTCCGAGTTCGAGATCATTGGCACTGCTAGTTGCTCTGCATGTGTTGTGTGGCTACGCCGGCACGATCAAGCTCGGGTGTGCAGGAGGATAGTCACTTCACTAAACAGCCGCGCCGCTTGAATCTATCTACATACCAAAGGTATATCGACGACACGATATGATCGAAGATGCAAGTCCCGTGTGGATATTGACTTCCCCTCTACTCGCGTGTACCTACCCCATTAAGCTTAGAACAACAGCGCCTATCTCAGCAAAATACAGACTCGACCAAACATGCACGATAAGAGCATCAAGCTGAGAGGAATCAATCGTACGTATATACTGTATGGCAGCACCTACGACGGAAGTTAACAGGATGTGCAGAAGGCGACTATTCGGTTTGCACTACAAGTAAGCTCACCGAAAAGCTCTTGAGTAGCCCCAGGAAGGTTCAAGAATTCTAGCAAACCCTTCGGACTCTCTGTCGTATGCTCCAGCCTGCAGTACATATGGTCTCTAAGCGCAACACCTTGCACCATCATTGTCACAATTATCGATATGACTGACACCACCGAATACGCCAAACTACCGGCCAACACCGTGAACCGTTACAAGCATCAAGGTCATTGCAACTTACGCGAGTGCACTTCGTTCTCGCTGATGGACGCACAGCAACATACGATGTCGAAACTATCCACGAAATCGTCAACACCACGTCCGTCCTCCACGTCTCCTTCGTGCCAGACCAAACAATCCCCATCCCCATCATCCTCCCCATGATCGGCCAGATGGGTCTCTACCCTAACGACACGGAAAAGACGTGGAAATGCTATCTGCACGGCTACGTCTCCAGCCGTCTCATGAACCTCGCGCACGCCAGCGAGCAGGGCCTACCTATCTGCGTGGCCGCGACGAAAGTAGACGGCTTCGTACTGACGCTCACGCCCAACAGCCACAACTACAATTACCGTTCCGCGGTGATTCAGGGCCATGCGACGATTGTGGAGGACGCGGATGAGAAGCTGTGGGCCATGGAGTTGATCACGAATTCGGTGGTGCCGGAGCGGTATGGGAATACGCGTGTGCCGCCTGATGGGGCTGAGATGCAGAGTACGAGGATATTGAAGATGAGGATTTCGGGCGCGAGTGGTAAAGTGCGTGAGGGGTGCCCCGAGGATGAGCGCAAGGACATGAAGAGAGAGGATGTTCTGGATAGTGTGTGGACTGGTGTCGTCCCGGTATACGAGAAGCTCGGAGAATCGGTCCCAGGGCCGTACAATCGCGTCAAGGACGTGCCGGAACATGTACGTAAGTTCGTGGAGACAGAGAACGAGAAGAGGGAGAAGTATGCCGTTGATGCAGCGAAGAAGCCAGCGCCGCTGAAGAGGCCGAAGAAGAATGAAGATTAGCTAGCTACGCTTATGCGAAATCGTTGTAACCGACTTGCGATTGGGTGAAGAGGAAGGTGTACAAGATTTTCTAAACTAACGTCAATCCTACAAAATGTGGTTAGAATAAAGCGAAGCCTGCAGACTAGGGGAAAGGCTACAACAGAATTGTTAGCACGTGCTCGTAGACGTCACTTCTAATCTTTGTTGTGCCTTATATCACTAGATGCGGTATGAATTTGTGATCGACCACCTCAGCGAAGCCCTAACCAGAGTATAATTAAAGTATAGCCTGCATATCTTCAGCTCGCTTTACCTCTAATAAAGTCTATACACGAAAGGAAAAGAAAACAACGGAGGCTGTTATTGCGGCGCGCCCATGGCTTGTAATCGTGCCAGCTCCCAGTACACACCCTTCTTCTCAACGAGATCCTCGTGCCGCCCCTTCTCCACGATCTTGCCTTGGTCAAAAACGTAGATAATATCAGCGTGCTGGATCGTGCTCAAACGATGCGCAATAGCAATCGTCGTGCGCCCCTTCGCTGCAATATCGAGAGCGGCTTGTACGACGCGTTCTGATGTACTGTCGAGCGCTGATGTCGCCTCGTCGAGCAGGAGCACCTTTGGGTTGCGGAGAAGAGCGCGAGCGATTGCAATACGTTGCCTCTGGCCGCCCGAAAGTAGAGCACCTTTGGCACCGACGAGGGTGGAGAAGCCGTCAGGAAGAGACATCTGTGTAGCGTTAGGACTTGTCTTGAGCTGTCAGTTGTTTGTCACTTACAATGAACTCGTAGATGTTCGCATCTTTCGTCGCTTGTATAATCGCATCCTCAGACACATCGTCTTTGTCGGCCAAGATATTGTCGCGAATTGTGCCTGTGTAAAGCGTTGTTTCTTGGGAAACGATTGCCAATTGCGCTCGGTAGTCTTGGAGATTGTAGTTCGTAAGCGGGACCTCATCCACCAAGACATCTCCGGATGTTGGATCGTAGAAGCGCTCAAGCAGTTGCATCACTATTTGTAGGTTAGGTCAGGGCTTTACGGTTAGGGTTTAGGGTTTGGTCACCTGTCGACTTGCCACTTCCACTGGCACCCACAAGAGCAACGAATTGCCCCGGCTCGGCGCGAATGCTGATACCACGCAAAACGCGGTGGTCTGGCCGCCCGGGATACGTAAAGCGCACATCCTGGAATTGGACCTTGCCCTCGAGCGTGTCAATCTTCTTGCCGTCGGTGGACCAGTGATCGATCTTGGGGACACGGTTGACGAAAGACTTGAGGAGCTTAGCAGCTTTACGTGCCTCGCTCATATCCGGAGCAAAAGAAAAGATGGCGCCAGCCGACTGAGCTCCGTTGATGATGGCAGAGTAGATGATGAAGAACTGGAGGACAGTGTACTCGCCAGAGAACAACAAGCGACCACCATACCAGAAGACAAGTGCGAAGATCAACATCGAAAGGCCCTGCGAAGTGGCGTAGAGCACTCCAGAGACGTTCTGGAACTTGAAGTTGTCTCTTGCTTGGTTACCGAGCTTGTTGTGGTATTCGGTCAGCAGATGTTTCTCCAATGAGAGTGTAGCGACCGTGCGAATCGAGTTTGCAGCCTCGCATGCAAACGATGCAGCATCATCGCTGCCTTTCGTGCGCTTCTCCATACGCGTAAGCGCATAGAAACGAAAGTATCCACAGCCCAGCATCAGTGGGATCGTGGATGTGCAGACCAAAGCCAATTTCCAGCCAAAAGCGATACCGACAATAATCGCAACGAAGATAGATGCTCCGGCACTGACAATAGTCCCGAGCGTCGAACCACTGAGGCCAGCGAGGCGGTTGGCTTCCGAGGACAAGAAGTTGGCCAGTGCGCCAGACGTGACCATACCGCCATCATAGAATTCCATGTCTTGCCGGAGCATGGCTGCGAAGGCACGTTCGCGGACGTTGCCGATGAGACGGGCGGATCCTCTGGATAGCGTGAGTCCTTGCGCAAAGTAGCAGCCCCAAATGACGATTCCAAGCATGAGAAACATCCCGCACCAAAAACTTATGCCGAGCCCACCCAGCGATGTGCCAGGCGAGAGAAGAGAGTTGATAGAGTTACCCAGGAAGATGGCTTGGATAGCCGGATTGCAGCCAGCCAAAAAGCTGAAGACGAGGCCAATGGCCATGGTCGTATGTTCGCCAGCGTTCATTTCCCAACTGAATTTGACCAGCTCCCACGTGCCGTAATCGTTGTCCTTCTCCTTTTCAAGCTTGCGAGCAACGTCTGACGCTGCGGAGGTTGTAGTACGGAGGAGGCCCAACTTTTCGACGTCGCCATCGCCACCTTTGCCCATTTCGGGGTCCAGCACGGACATGCGGTTACCTGTATTGAGCTTCGACGTCAACTCCTGCGCCTGAACCAGACTGGAATAAACACCGTTCCTGGCAACGAGATCCGTGTGCGTCCCTTGTTCGACGATCTTGCCCATAGCCATGACTACAATGTTGTCCGCATTCTTGATAGTAGAGAGGCGGTGGGCGATGACAATGGTGGTTCGACCTTGGGACGCCCGGTCGAGCGCTTCCTGGACTGCGCTCTCAGATTTGGTGTCAAGCGCCGCAGTTGCCTCATCTAACAGCAGAATTTTCGGGTCAGAAACGATGGCACGCGCGATCGCAATGCGCTGCTTCTGTCCGCCGGACAGTAGGTTGCCTCGTTCTCCGACCTTCGTTTGATACCCCTCAGGCAGCTCGCTGATGAAGTCGTGAGCATTGGCGATCCGGGCGGCCTGCTCAATCATCTCCATCTTCTTCTCCTCTGATGCATTGGCGTATTCGGTGTTGACGAGGCCATGAGAGATACTCTCGAAGATCGTGACGGAAAAGAGCACTGGTTCCTGACTCACGATCGCGATGTGCTGTCTCAGCCATCGTAGATTGATGGTTGTGATGTCCTTTCCATCCAAAAAGATCTGTCCCTCCATGGGTAGATAGAAGCGCTCTAGGAGACCAACGACTGTGCTTTTCCCTGAACCTGAAGCTCCCACCAAAGCAATCATCTTACCAGTTGGCACATTCAGATTGAAGTCGACCAATACCGTGCTGTCTGGTCTGGAAGGATAGATGTGCTTGATGTTCCGAAATTCGATATTACCAGTCAGGTCATCCGGGATATCGCCAACGTCTGTCTCTGGGTCGATCGGAGATTGGCGCTCGATCGTGTTGAAGACTTTCGTAGCAGCGGCGGTCGCTCCTCCAAAAGCCTGCACGTGAGGCAGGATATTGCCCAAAGAGAATCCAGCAATCATCAAAGCCATCAAGACGGTAAGGATGTTGGCAACGCCCAACTCCCCGGCGCGCAAGAAGCGGTTACCTTGCCAGAAGGCCAAGGCGTACTGGAGGTTGAGGATTCCCATCATGCCGGCTATCATCATGCTGAGGAAGAACTTTGCCCTGAAGTCGAAGTGTGAAGCTTTCTTCAAAAGGCCCTTGTATTTCAGTTCAAGCCGCTTCTGTGTGCCGTATGCAGCCACGTTCCGTGCGGATGCCAGAACCTCTTCTGCCAGTGAAGCAGCCGACGCATAGTTGTCGACAGCGACGGTCTGGTTTTTCTTCATCAAGGTCCCGGTCACGCCCATCATGAGTAGAATGGCCACAGTTGCGGAGAGCATAATCAGTGAGAGTTTCCACGAGCGAATGAAGCCAATGATGATGGCTGTAACAAATGCCGACACTCCGCTGACGAATAGGCCGATTTTCTGTCCGATACCGTCCTCGACCAATTGCATGTCGGAACTGATGCGCGTCGTGACTTCTCCACTACCCAGAAAGTCGAAGAAAGCAATGTTTTGCCTGAAGATAGCACGGAGGTACAGCTCTCGGATCTGTTGAGTTATCTTCTCGCCGGTGTACGAAAACCCCACGATACTGATCCATGAAGTGAAGAACGATGCAATGCCTGAACCAATTAGCATGTTGATTCAACACTGAAAAAAGACACCAACCTAAGTAAACAAAATACAGGGTGAGCGTATTGATCTGGTTTTGAAACTGCTCAATCGCAACAGCATCGACAGATAAACTAGTGAAGCTGCCGGCAAAATTACCGTACACGACCTGAGGAGAGTCAGTACCCAAAATACATAGTACACCGGCTGTGATCAAACGCCGAACATGGGAGTGTCGACTTACAGTCATCAGAGGCATAGTGGCGCCCGCTGCGATTGACGCGATGAGCGCAATAATCATGATCAGAAACTCGTTCTTGGTCGCATAGCGGAACAAGGCAAAATATCCAACGGTCAACTTCGGCGCATCAATCTGTCTTTCAATAATTTCCTTCTCTTGCTCGCTGAGGCCGGCCATGGGAGCCTTCACCTCCTCCGAAGGCGCCGCATGTTTCTCGTCCATCGCCACGTTGGACGATGGTGTTGACGATAGTGATGTCGTCATTGTCTGGTAGAGTGCTCAGGTGCCGGGCATCTCTCGTCGAAGGACCTCGCGCGTGAATGTCGAGGTAGCCCTGTAGTAATGATTGTCGTGGAGTAAAGATGGACGACGTTGCGAGCCGTCAAGACTCCTTGCTTTGCGCCACCGGACGGAAGACGGGCCCAGAAGGTCGAAGATGCCGGCGGGTCGTATTGAGTCCGCGACGTAAGCGAGGCGTTTCGCTAACCTCAAGACGGAAAGGCAGCGGTCAAGCTTCTTGGAGCCGCGGGAAAAGTGGGTTCTTGTGGTCGTAAAGATACGGGAATACGGTAGCTTACGAAGGGTGCTGGCGTCGAAACCTTTCTTTAGATGTTGATGAATGCAGCCTTTGTATGTTGATAAGAGAAAGCGGCCGCCCTTTGAGGCTGCACTTAGATAAACATGAATATCCGAAACGTCACCAGCGAGTCCACTCAAAGTCGTTTACTGGTGAATCATGGGCGATGCAGACACAGCTACCGAACAACACATTCGTCCTTTAAAAGGATCTGGCAACTGCATTTTCGTGTATGCCTAAACAGCGCCCGAACTGCATCTCGGGGCCGGCGTGTTGGAGGATAGAATACGAAAAGTCCGAAATCGACACATGTATGCGATTGGCGTGCGCGAGCGAAATGCTGACGGAGCGTCGGCGATGTCTAGCCGCCGAAAACACCTGGGTCCCGATTCCTCCCACTCTCCATAGTCATTACGACAACACTCTCCTATCATCATCCAGCAATCCTTTATCAGACCAATCTGCAGTGGTGTGATTATCTGCAAGTAAGCGTTCGTCCGTTCGTCCTTTTGCAGGCAGCAGCATTACAGTATGCACGAAGCTTGAACGGTGGGAGCTGGAGCTTGTCACCGGTTTCGTAAAGCTTGATACGAAAGGCAAACGAATTGCGCCATGTCGCAGGGTGCGTATATCGCAGGGTGCGTAGTGAGGTTTGGTTATGGTTAGACTAAGCACGTTGGAAGCGAAAGTGTCACCCGCAGCTGTCAAACTGGCAACACACGTGCACTTCTGGTACCTGCACGACTACGTACCACCTCTCCCCCCTCACAAGTACTTCTGCATGAACTCTTTCGTCTTGTTCAGATCTAGCGCTTCTACCTTATTTCCGTTTCCGTCCATCGTCTCCGCCATGCACACCGCATTGTAGATTGCCTCTTCGACCGCATCGGCGCCCGCCTCGAAGAGCCCGTTGATAGTGTCATCGTGGCATATCTCAATACCTTCTTTCACGGGATTCCAGCGACCCACGGGCCTCCCATCTGCCATGACCTTCGGCAGCTCGATGCTGTTGCCCGTCGAGAAAGCTAGAAACAAATCGCCAGATGAATTCGAGCCCCAGCCTCCAGCACGCGACATACCGCACGTCGCGCGCTTAGCCACGCGTTGAAGCTGTGTTGGATGGAGAGGCGCATCCGTGGCCAGGATGATAACGATAGAGCCCTCCTTCTTGTCCTTTGCTTCAGCGACCTTGAACAGCCGCTCTGCATTCGCCATTAATTCCGGATTTGTAGGATCAGCCTCGTACATGCGCTTCTGCTCCGTCCAAATATGTCGACCGACCGGCGCACCCGCGATCCTAAAGTCCGGCATCTTCCCGTAGTTCGTCTGAACGAGAGCTGCAATGGTGTAGGCCTTGCCCGTCCCGTTCTCCGGCGCAAGCACACGGCTCGACGACCCCGTGCCGCCTTTGAACCACGAACATATCATGCCCGTGCCGCCGCCGGTATTACCTTCCTGCACAGGAGCGTCGGACGCGCTGTCGATGCCATCGACGATGTGCTTGGGCGTGACGGCAAACTTGGTGACGTCGTGCAGGAAGCCGTCGAACGTCTCGGCCACGACGGGAAGCAGGAACCAGTCTGCTTTTCCTGCTTCGTTGGAGTGCTCGCGTATCGCGTGCTCGTAGATACCGTTGTATGCTGAGCCCACGCCGAAGCTGCCTGTGAGAATGATGGGGCTGTTTAGTAGACCGGTTTCGTTGAGCCAATGGGATCCCGTGCACTCGCCGCTGCCATTGAAACTGAAGAGGCTTGCGTACGAACTCTTGTTGAACCAGTCTTTGCGCGGTAGAATGGTAGTCACGCCGGTGTTGATGTCGCCCGCTGGGGCATTGGGGTAGTTTGGCGATTCGTGTATAGACTGCGTTGAGACTAGAACGCCAGGGACGTCTGTCAGGCTGTTCTTTGGTCCTGTCTTGTAGTCCCCAAGGAATAAGCCTGGCAGCAAGTCTCTCACGCGTTGCCGTGGAGTGCTTGAGGAAGTAGTCGACATTGTGTTGAAGATTTGGGGAAAGGTGGGTGCCTCACGTTCTGTGTGTAAAGCTTGAGACTGTGTTCAAATCTGTGGATGCCTTGCCTACTTATACACTCCTTGATCACGCTTCGTTCGTGGTGGATACTCCAAAGATTACCCGTTTGCGCGTTCCCCGCCCCACTGCAAGCATGTCGCGAGCTATCTGCCATCTCGTACGATCCGATCTACCACTTCAGGAAGGTGCGATTCAGTGTCAACATGTCGAAGAGTCACAGTTGTGGACTAATCATCCTTGATCTCGCCAAACAGCGAGTAACTCTCAACAATTGGACGTTCGAGGCAGATGAGTGAGGAAGCAATCATTTCGACTCATTCGTGCCCCGCTTCCAACGGTCACGCTAGCTGAACAAGCATTTGATCAAGCATTCCGCGATACAATATTCCGAACGTGGAAACTTCATTCGCAACAACGTCCTTCCTACCTTCTGACCGGATGAAAAAGACTGGAAATTTCGGCCAGGTAGTTATGGTCCATCAGCAAATTGATAGTTTGCGGTACTGCTTTGAGATGGGAGTAAATGCAAAGCTTCAGTATTGAGGCTGTCGATGTCGAAGCAGGCAAGAGCGCCGTTGTTGAAAATGATCTTCATTGTTCATCAACTCCAGCTCAATACACTTCGTCCATTCCGTTCCTCTCTGCTTCCTGCATCTTCCTAATACCATCCTCCCCCATCTTCTTCTGCATCTCAAGATCCTCGTCTTTCCGGTCTTCCTCGCCATTCTCAACCACCATGTCGCCCTTGAGCGCTTCCTTCAGTATCGGCCCGTCCATGCCCTTCTTGCCCGCACTCGCTCGTCCTGCGTCGTCGCTCGTGAAGTCGGCGTCTCCCAAGCGATCGGTCTTCGCACCGGCGCACATGCCACTCTCTTCTTTCCAGCTCTGCTCTGTCTGCCGCCTCTGCAGTTTCCGTTCCTTGCTGTTGTGACGGTGTTTCGAGGTTGCACGTAGCTTTGTACGGTGGTTCTGCAGGTATTGCATTCCAGGGAAGTAGTCAGAGTCGTCCGAAAAGCCTTCGCCTGGCGTCTTTTGTGGCGGCTGTAGGTGTCGTGCGATAGCGGCGGTGCGTGGTACGGGCTGCTGATGGTTCCGAGGTATGGAGCCGGCTGTTTCGCCTTCTTCGCTGCTGGATGCATCGTTGGAGGCATCGTTGGGGGACGCGAGCGGAACAGGTATGTCCATGTGCATGGCCTTTGTACTCTGCTTCCGTGATAGCTTGGCTGGCGATGGCTCGTCGATGGTTGGGGTGACATCAAGGCCAGATGCCGCGCCGTCCTCCATCTCGCTGTCTACAGTGTCGAGGGAAGATGCCGCTGGGGGAAGCAAGTGGTCTTTCGCAGCAAGATACTCGGAAGTGTTCTTGCGCATGGGCCGCTTTGGCCAGTTCTGTCTGTCGTGATTACAGCCGTTGACGCAGCCGCCCCACTTTCTGACGGGTATCGTTGGCGAAGAGGTCGAGTTGGACTGCCCTGCACTCACTGGCGTCGGTCTGCTCGACGTACTCGGAGCTGCAGCTGGGCCATTCGCAGCCGTCCTCCGCTTCAGCTCCGACCACGTCCGCAACTCGTTTTCGAGTATGTATTTGCCGTTGTTGTCGCTTCGCTTCATGATCATAAATTCGCAGTGGTTGACGTTGCGGAGGTCCTCAAAGTACTCAACCGACCAGTGGTACCTGTGCATGTTAGTGTCGTCTGACCATAGTCGAACCATGTCTGCTCACCACTTCATGAGAAAGACCCGCGTCATCAGGCCGTGCGTGACCAGCACAGCGACACTGGGGAAGTCTTCATCGCCAAATTGTCGCCACAAGCTCTCGTTGAAGCCGCTCACGCGGTCGTAAGCATCGGCAGCGCTCTCGCCGTCGGGAATGCGGTAGAAGAAGTGGCCGTAGTCAGCCCTCTCCTGCCACATGCGCTCCATCTCGGCGGAGCATGGCTGGAAGTTGCCAAAGTCCTGCTCTCTTAGCCGCGGCTCCTCGAAGACGGTGATCTTGTTGCGTGGGAAGGGCGAGGGCGTGGGGTCGTCTGACGTCAGGGTGCGCAGAATGCCCTCGGTGGTCTCGCGGGTGCGGCGGTAGGGCGAGGTGAAGAACTGGATGGTGTCGTCGGGCTTCAGCATGGAGCGCAGCTGGCGGCCCGCCTCTTCGGCCTGGGTGACGCCATGGGGCGTGAGCTTGACCCGGTGGTCGGGGATGAACTGGTGGATATCGCGGTCCTTGTTTCCCTCCGACTGCGCATGGCGGATCAATATGATCATCTGGCATGCTGTCAGCCCTAACACATGTATGCAGCTAAGTGAAGCACACATACGCGGGGTTTGCCCATCTTGGAGGTTGGCTGTCTAATATGGCGAGGTTCAGTTGAAGTAGCTTCACGGGTATGAGTATGATGAACAGGTAGACTAAGGCAACAAGCAAGGTTTTATATGCTGTGTGGGTGTAGCAAGTGGGCAAGACGGCGTTTCATGTTGCTTCTTTGCCATAGTTAACTAACTGCGCTACTGGTCTGTTTGCCCCACCGCCGCCGCTCTTCCGCGTCGCGCCCGCAAAAAGTACCCGCGTTCCTTCACCACGGCTTGGTCACACATCTTCGGCCTTCTATCCTCTACCATCTGCTCACTGCTTTCACCCTTACCACCGCTTAGCGCCACTCGTATTACCTCGGCAACCCGGTTAACGCCACTCCTTCACGCGCACATCGGCCGACACAGGCACGCGCACAGCCACTGTCGCAAAGCACATCACCAACACCATGTCGGAACCCATCCCCGAGTCGATACCCACATCAGCCGACCCGCGCTCCAAGCGGCCCACCAAGAAGCGCGCCCTCACGCCCCGCGATGCCTACGCCTCATCCGTGGACGCCCTCTTCGAGAAGCCAGACCGCGACATCCACATCCCCACCTCTGCCCTTGGCAAGCCTCTCTCAGCGCCTCCCGAGATTGTTGCAAATGTGCAAGGTTCAAGCGCCGGTGCCGGTTCTGGCGAGTTCCACGTCTACAAGGCGAGTCGGAGACGCGAGTACGAGCGTCTGCGCATGATGGACGAGGAGGTGAAGCAGGAAGAGGAGGAAAAAGAGGCAAGACAGCGGCGAGAGGAGCTCGAGAAGAAGGATAAGGAGAAGACGGACAAGAACCGGCTGAAGCGGGAGAAAGCGCGACTCAGGAAAGAGAAGGCGAAGCAGGGCAAGAAGGGCGATGCAAGCGACAAGGAAGGCACGCCCATTCCTGACGCCAATGGAAAACGAAAACTTGTTCCCAAGACAAACGGCCCTACAGCGAATGCCGGAGAGGACGACGCGGCCACTGATGGCGGAGAGGTCAAGAATGTCGAGGATCTTGGTCTGGTCATTGAGGATGACGACTGAAGGACCGATGCATTGTTCCTTCCTTACGAGCTCGCAGTGCAAGTACACTTCTTGAACGTCTTCCATACCGCACGCGGTGATTGATACGCTCACACTACTCTGAAGCTATGCCTCTGCAGTATGACCAACTTGCATGCTTAGCATTGAGCAACGTCGCCAGCTACGAGCAGAATTGACGCAGGTTCATGTTGTCGCGCAAAAGCACTTGAAAGCTAGTCTCAATCACGTCTTGCAAGACACGTCCATGCTTGACCCCCTCTGCCAATTTCATCGTCATTTCTTTCGTGGCTGAAACTGCCTCGGTCGAAACACACGCTCTCTTCGATTAATGTAGACTAAATCCACGTGTCTGTTCTAGACTTTTTCCTATTGGCCTCGACCTGCAATAATCCTCTCTTTTCCCACTCAGTCGGTAAATGGCGCGCGGTTACCTCCGTCCACGCGTCGGAGTATTCTGCGGTCGACGGCACATTCCCGCAAGCTTCATTTCCCCACGAAGTTTATCGCGACGACATGTAACTCTAAACACAACATTGTCTGTATGCAGCCAACCAAGCTGAACGGGGCGTCGCATCACACCATCGATGACAGCGAGACGGATCCGCTGATCGCAAAGGGTCCATGAGCGAATACCATTTTTGTCTGCTCACATACTGGCTTTTTGCGAGCGTTACGTGGTGCTGCGAAATCTCAGGAGGTATCGGGCGGTTTTGTATCCGGACGCATACCATTGCACTGGCGACTGCCTAGCAGCTACGCAAAAGCAAGCTGGGCGGCGAAGCCATGGTATAAAACCAAGTGTGGATCCGGCAACATTGCCTTTGTTGTCGACTTCTGCACGAACGGTTCAAACTCAAACCGCCAATATGAAGTTTACATACATCGCTATCCTGGCCTCTGGGTACATTCTCCCAAACCACACACCCTCCGCCACAAATACTAACACATCTCAGCGCCTTTGCTGCTCCCATCGTCGAGCGTCAGGTCGCCGACGACGCGCCACCTGCGCACCCTCCCCACCCCACCTCCAGCGGTGCTCCTAGCTTCCGTAAGCTTCGCTCTTGCCTAGCTGTACAAGGACCATTCTGACGTTGCGTAGCTGCGCCAACTGGATTCCCCGGTTTCCCAGGCGCCCCTGGAGGCGGTGAGCGTACGTGACATACTGTGCAAGATGAAGGACGATGCTGATGAAAGCAATAGCCAAGCCACCTGGTGGTTTCCCTGGCTTCCCTGGCGCTCCTGGAGGTGGTGAGCGTACGTGACATTCTCCGCAAGATGAAGGGTCGATGCTGATAAGAGTAATAGCTAAGCCACCTGGTGGTTTCCCGGGCTTCCCTGGTGCTCCTGGCGGCGAGCGTACGTACTGCACTATCCGCACACGTAGTAATGGTGCTGATGAAGTGTAGCTAAACCACCTGGTGGTTTCCCGGGCTTCCCTGGTGCTCCTGGAGGTGGTGAGCGTACGTAACATACACTGGGCAAGATGAAGGATGGTGCTAACGATAGCAATAGCCAAGCCACCCGGCGGCGAGCGTACGTAACTTACCGTTGGTACTCGCACTTTCAACATTGATGCTGATGAACAATAGCTAAGCCACCTGGCGGAGGCTTCCCAGGCTTCCCAGGTGCTCCTGGAGGCGGCGAGCGTACGTAATATACACTAAGCAAGATGGACAATGATACTAATAAGTGCAACAGCCAAGCCACCTGGTGGTTTCCCGGGATTCCCTGGTGCTCCTGGCGGCGAGCGTACGTAACACACTGGGCAAGATGAATAATGATGCTGACGAATAATAGCCAAGCCACCTGGCGGCGAGCGTACGTTCCCCACTGTTGATACAAGCACCTCGAAGGGCAATGCTAATGAAGTAACAGCTAAGCCACCTGGTGGTTTCCCCGGCTTCCCAGGTGCTCCTGGAGGCGGCGAGCGTACGTATCCACGGTTAATGCAAGCCCATTGACGGAGATGTTGACGAAGTTATAGCTAAGCCACCTGGTGGCTTCCCCGGCTTCCCTGGCGCCCCTGGAGGCGGTGAGCGTAAGTCTTACTTCCGCTTCCTCACATAATCTGTGTGCTGATAAAACGTAGCTGCGCCACCTGGCGGCGGTGCCCCTGGTGGTTTCCCAGGTTTCCCTGGCGCTCCTGGTGGCGGCGAGCGTACGTGACTCACTCTCGATTCAAGCAATGAGGGAAAATGCTGATAAACTAACAGCTAAGCCACCTGGTGGCTTCCCCGGTTTTCCAGGCGCTCCCGGAGGCGGTGAGCGTAAGTAGCTTACTCTTGATACAATAATGTCGAAGCATGATACTGACGAGGTAATAGCCAAGCCACCTGGCGGCGCCCCCGGCGGCGGATTCCCTGGTTTCCCTGGTGCTCCTGGAGGCGGTGAGCGTACGTAGCTCACTTTTGATATAAGTACATTAAAGGACGATGCTGATGAAGTACTAGCCAAGCCACCTGGCGGTGCCCCTGGTGGCGGTTTCCCTGGTTT
>Ga0265780_10000769_pt1 | contig 48030 bp, 46 predicted proteins | sample P1T30metagenome_FD_192432 | JGI IMG/M metagenome (GOLD analysis project Ga0265780, IMG submission 192432) | Plant litter microbial communities from East Loma Ridge, Irvine, California - P1 T30 | ecosystem: Environmental > Terrestrial > Plant litter > Unclassified | place: USA: California... | reverse complement strand
TATATGTTACGTCAGGCTCAGGAGAATATCATACCGGTTCGGAGAAGAAGGATCGGCAGAATCAGTAATTAGGATGAGTCATGGGAATAAATCGATCGACATGGTTTCGTACCACTCACTACCTTTGGAATAACATGTACCAGTATTGAAGCAGTGCGCCTCTTTTCACGCTTCAACCTACCGAATAAGTACCACGTCCAATCTCACACCTCCTTTTGTTCTCGATCTCGCCCGACAAGAAAGCCGCCACTGTATGTTTCAAGAACAAGGAGAGGGGATCAGGAACGATATGAGAACAACGAACGAGAACAATAAGGGAAATCCCACGGATGCGGATGCGGATACGGATCAAACTTAACTATATATTAATTCTCCGGATTATCCCCCTCCTCCTCCTCTGGTGACAATCAAGGAGGGATTATTACACGTACGAGGCTGGGCACACAGCATCTGTCCAGCCTTTCCTCGATCAAATAGTTGATTTGAGGCGTTTCCGTTTCAAAGCAGCCTTCTGCGCGTCGATCTCGCAGTATCCCGAGACGAGTCTCACCTCTTTCTCCCCTTTCTCCAAGCTGTACAGCAGCAGGCCGTCATTGCCGTCATGCAGTTTCCGTATTCATACTCATCCACACGAGCATACCCCTCGATCTGATGTTGCATACACTCAGGTGATTGAAAATCCAATACATGTCGTCCGATAGTCCGATACATACATCCTCTACCTCCTCCTATCCGAGACCATCCTCTCAAGTTCATCCGCACCAGCGACTTGAAACTCACTTCCTCCACCCCCAGCATTCCCAAATTGACCCATCTTACCCTGGCTCCTAACCTGCTTACCAGCCTTCCTAACAGCCGCATACATCCGCTTCTCAGTTTCATTCCTAGCCGTAGTTTCCTTTCCACCACGTTCTTCATCAGAACTATCTCCATCATCTTTCTTGGACCTCTTTCTTTTCTTCTTCTGAGCATCCAACAAGGCTGTTTTGTTCTCGGCTTTGGTTGCTGAGGCTGTTGTGGCGGACAGAGAGGAGGGAGCTTCTCGGAGAGCGAATGCTTTAGCTAAATGACCTAGATGAAGGGATTTGGGATGGAAGAATTGTTTCTCTTCAGCAGGATGGGTCGAATATGCTCGAACGTAAGATGAGAATGCTTTTCGAGCTAGTGCTGCGTTCTAGTCGTAAGCTCATATCGCAAGTAGGTGAAAGAAAAACGTACCTTATCAGAAGTGAGAACCCATCTTTCAAATGCGAGTTGAGCATCTGTAGCTCTCTGCTCGTATTCCCATCCTTTACCACCGAATCCTTTCTTCAACAAGTCATCAACACCAACAGCCGACAATTTCACACCCTTATTCTCTGCTTTACCCATTTTGCCCTCTACCCACTCAACCCACGTTTCTTCACTAGGTCCAACAAATGACCATGCCTCTCCACCTTTACCTGCTCGAGCAGTTCGTCCGACTCGATGAACATATTCGTTTGCTCCTCCTTCAGTGGGGAGATCGTATTGCACGACAGCTCGGACGAGGGGTAGATCCAGACCTCGAGATGCTACTGATGTAGCAAGGAGGATGGAATGGGTAGAAGAGGGTGCTGCGAATGCAGCAAGGGAGGCGAGACGTGTTCGAAGTGGAAGGGAACCGTGGAGTCTGTTGATTGTCGTATTGGGGAATAGAGGGGATGTGTAAGAGATGGGCTCCTCAACAGCTTTCTTAGATTTTGATTTCGGTTTAGATTTCGTTTTTGGTTTAGACTCGTCGTCTTCCCCATCCTCCCCGTCTACACTTTCGTTCTCGTCCTCGTCCTCTCCCTCTTCCTCTGCAGGTGCCTCTGGTTGACCCATCTGAACACCTCCAAGTAGTTTCCAGTGGAAATCGACTGCGTCTGTCGAGCTGAGGAAAACGATAATCTTGGTTCCTGTGGCGTCGCCTTTGGCAGCGGCGACCAGTGCTCGGAGAGTGGCCACCAGCGATACCAATCTCAACTTTGTAGGTACGACCACATATTTCTGTGACAATTGGGAGGGAGGCGTAAATTTGTCTTCGTTGGCGACAGGTAATTCAATAGCGTTCGCATCGAGTATCGCTTCCTTGACTTCCTTCTCTGTTTTGGCGCTCGTCTTGGGGACCTCGGGTTCGGCTCGGAAAGTGATGGGGTCCTTGAGTGCTATACCGGCAAGTTTAACGACCTTAGCATCGGCAGTGGCGGAACACAAAACAGTCCTTCGTCCCCTTGACCAATATTGCCATCTCATCGTTCCACCTCCCTCTTCGTCCATCTCTTTCTCGACTCCCATTTCGATCTTTCTCCTACCTTCCAATGCCTTTGTGATACCGAGAATGGTCTCTTCGAAACCTAGATCCATCAATCGATCGGCTTCATCGAGGACAAGGAACATTGTTTTGGCGCATTTAAACGAAGAGGTATTTTGAAGATGATCTAGTAATCGACCGGGTGTAGCGACTAGGATAGGTACTCCTTTACGTAGTCGTGCTTTTTCGTGGGTTTTCGTAGTTCCACCAGTCAAAAGACCAGAGACGAGCCATCGAGTATATTGTTGATCCTCATCTTCTGATGATAGCGAGAGTGATAAGAGTTGTTCGAGGACTTTGGAGATTTGTTGAGCCAATTCTCGAGTAGGGGCCATGATGATGGCGAGTGTACCGATCGATCTGTCGATATATGATAATCTCGATAATGGTAGTAATGTCTGAACGATAGGAAGTAGATAGGTAAGAGTTTTACCAGATCCAGTTTGAGATTGAATAAACACATCCCGTAGATCCTCCTCTTCCTCTTCTTCCACCTTGATAGGGTTCCCATCTTCATCGTAATGATCCCTGTGCATTTTATCAACATCAAGCGGTGAAGCGAGCATGTATGGTAAAGCGCTCCGTTGGATTCCAGTCGGTTTATCAACTCCCATCTTCCCCTTCAAATGTCTCGTCAAGAGCGGATCGAGACCGAGACCCTCGAACGAACTTGAATCAGCAAGAGGTGCATTGGTAGGTAGACCGGTGAATGTAGAGATTTTAGCGGTTTTCTTGGCGGGTTTGGTAGAGTTGCCAGTGAACAAGGAAGAAATGATTTGGGGCGTTTTCGAGGTGGATTGAGCGGGAGCCGCAGCGTTTGAAGGGCCGGCTACTGATTGTCTATCGATAGATGGTCGAGGTATCCGAGCGACAGGGGGAGGCGCGGGTCTGGCAGCCTGAGGGGCAGGTCGAGTTGTTGGGGTAGGAGCTTGATACGATGGCGCAGCGGCAGCGGCAGGAGCAGGAGCAGGTCGAGGTCGAGTTTCCACCGGAGCTGGTCTTTCAAAGTTCTGAGCTGGTGTTGGACGTGCTACTGCAGCGGCTGGAGTAGGTCGAGGCGGATACATCGAAGCAGCAGGAGCCTCAGGTCGTGAAACATCCCTAACTGTCCTCTTTGCTTTCATCCTTCGGTCAGCTATATCATAAAGGATGGACATACCGATCAGTCCATCTTCCACCTTTCTTGTTTGATACTTGCCTCACTGATGAGGAGGACGGAGCGAAGTTGAGCTCTATACCGTCGTCCATGGTGTGAATGTGTATGAATATAGGTGGTTTGCTCAAAAACAGAATGAAGCCGGTAAATCTCTTGTAAAGTCACGTGACTCTTTCGGATACATCCGATGCAGGTCAAGGTGTCCGGCGTATGTTGAGCATTTGGGCTGAGAGAGCGGGGGAGGGTGATATCTACTCAGTCTCCCTTTCAAGGTTATGAAGACTAGAGGGGAAGATGCAAATTATTGAGACAACATATTACATGCGGATATATGGATTAAAAATGAGAACTTTATACTACTTAAAATCCGACAAGAAAAGATGACCAGAGGTGCGGAGACGTAACATGACGAAGGCGTCACCGCTTACTTGGCCCAGCCATCTATATTCTCCACCAGAGCAGTCTTCCCACCCCTTGTGATTGCCCAAGCGACCTCCTCATCCCCATCATTCACTTCCTGATGTTCCACTCCAGCGGGTATGAGGGCCCAATCACCCGGTCCAAGGGTTTGTTTCGTCTTTCCTCCGTCTGAGATTACTGCCCCGTGTCCTCTTATTGCGTAAATGATAGTATCTTGGGTTGAATGATGGTGGATCGCAGAAGAGGTATGGGGTTGTGCGATCATCACTATTGATTAACTTGTCCGGTTAGTCTGTTTGAGTGGACTCACCTGAACCACACAATTGATCAGATAACCCTTGGATTGCATTTTGCCTAGCCATACCTTTCGTCTGTCCACCACTAGTCTCCAGCGAAGATCCAGCAACGACGGTCACCTTGCCTGACATCTTGATGGTGATGATGATGGTTGAGTCTCGTAGTCTGGAAGCTTGAATGGGACAACCGGATATAGGTGACCGGCTCGTTCAAAGAGGGTGGATGATATAGAGATTGGGTAGTCAGTACTAGAGCTTAGACAGATAGCTAGTTTGCGGTTCTTCCACTCCATTATGACCATCTGCTATTGAGAACGTCAAGAAATTTATCCCCCAAGAGTCACAATAGTCTGTGAGGAGCACAAAATGATAAGCGACACGGATAATCAACGCCAAAGGATGGTTAGTGCTTACCTGAATTATGGCTTCAAACCCTAATCAACGCTATCATTCTGCTTTACTCTTCTCATCTCTGATTATATTTCTTCATCATCCAAGATGACAGGTAGAGCAGAGACTACCAGCACCAAAGCTAGACTCACCAGTAAAGAGAAAGGCAAGGGTAAACGAAAACGACCAGAGTCAGTGGATCAAGCGGGCGCTGAGGCTGGGGACGAGGATGATGAGGATGATGTTGTCGATACTACAAAGAGACAAATTCACTCGAAGTAAGCGTCAGAATAGAGGAGAGCAGACTCTTGAGGTAAGTCGATCTTGTAGTCAACAGCGCAAGGCTAAAGAAACCAAAGGCTTCAGCGCATGATCTACCATCCGGACTAGCCATTGTCCCTCTACCACCCACCCTCCTCGACTACCAGGACCTGGTACCCGAGGGCATCCTTCAAGCACTCGGATCATTTGTTCCGATACCTGTCCCAATCGCACTTCGAACACGAAACCAAAACGCTCCCAAAAAGAATAAGAATAGTGTCGAAACAAGCGGGTCGGAGCTTCTTCGACTACAAAAAGAATTGGCGATAGCCCAAACTACGATCATCGAGCGCGACACCACTGTAGATGAAAGGATAGTCGCTATGCAAATGCTCAGTGAGGAGGTCAAGCTATGGGTCACCAGATGTAGGCAATTGGTCGGGGTGCTGCAGGTGGTGGAAATGGAAAGAGACAATTTCAAAGCTGGGGAAGGGCATGCCAAGGAGATGGGAGCGGGGTTTCAGGTTAAACTAGCGCAGGAGGACCCAGGTAGTCGATCGTCTGGATTATCGGAGCTCGCAACGGAATTGGTCGACACAAAGGCGGAATTGGTCGACACAAAGGATCGACTGGTAGCTGCTCAGGCTCAGGCGGACTGGCACAAAGTTCACTGTGACCACGCTTATGCTCAGCTTGACAAACACAAACGCCAACTCATGTTCCACACAACATTTCCTCCAGAGGCCGACTCATATCTTGCCCTGGGCATCTTCTCTGATCAATCGCTTTCACACACCAACGACTTGCATACCCAGCTCTACATTGCAATCCAGACGCAAGACAAGTATCATCGAGAATTCGTTGTCCAGCATTATTACCAGCACAAACGGCTATCAGAGTATCGACAAAAGAGCACGGAGCACATCGCGGAAATCGCGGACCTGAAAATCAAGCTTAAGACCGCAATTGCGGAGCGAGACTCGCTTCTTCGCGATTACCCCAGCGAGCAAGACACATCTTCAGATGGAGCCACACAGTCCACTGAAAGCTACAAAGCATTACGAGCCGAAATCATACTCGCCAATAGAACGCTTAAAGGAACCAAGCAAGCCCACTTGGCCAGCCTTCACTACTACGTCGGGTTACTGGATGGTTTCGTCCATTATATCAAGTACAGTATGTCGCAATCTGAAATCGAGCCGATCGAAGGATATCCACCGTCCTGTAGGAGTGATACACTTGTCGAAGAGGGGAATCAGTTGCATCCTGCCACAGGAATCTCTAGAATCCTAACGTACCCCGCCAGAGGATCGTTCGCTCACATCCGGAGGAAGTTCCTCTCACTCCTCACTTGGAAGCGCGACATTATGTTGGATTCGCGGAGGGAGGAAGTCACAGAGTGGTTTGGTAAACACATGATATATGAGCTCAGGGAGCGGGAGTCGATAGGAGATGAAGCACTCGAAGAGGAAATTGCTTGTTTTAGGGCAAAGGTTGGGCTGGATCACACTGGCCGTATAGTTGGTGGCCCAGACCGGGACAGGATCGGCGTCGTTACGAAACCTTCCAGATCAGATGGGAAGGCCCTACCAGCGACATGGGCCAAAATGGATCAGCTGTGCAAAGGAGCGACGGGCTCACCGTCCTCCCTACCCGACTACGGATACATCATATCAACTCAGCACGGCAGCTGGCCCGAAGTGTTACTAGCCATAAACAGCTGGTCGTTCTACAAGATTCACGATTCGACCTTTGACGAGAGTTTCGAGTCCCAGGAGCTTCTCGCGGATTTATATCGAATCTGGTGGCATTGCGGAGGAGCGTTGTGTGGGAGGCGTGTTTGGCTTGACGAGGCTGAGGAGAAAAACTATACCAGAAACGAGCCGATTGCCCTCGATCCCTTTCCCACGCCTTCATTGAAAAAACGACGGGTGATACTTGGGTACCCGGGTGAGTATTTTCTGAGATGTGACACGAACTGGTAATGCAGTCAGAGAATCGAATCGTAAGATTGCGGCGTTGTACAGATAGCGGTAGCGTAATGAATCTAGCTGGCAATAGCTGGGCATGGTCTTCAAGTTCCCAATTCGAGTTTGTGTGTGTGTGTATATATGTAGGGTCGTAAGATGCAAATTTGTTTGGGCATCTACCTTCCCCTGGTGAACATCACTCGCTTGGCAAGTCATGCTTCGAACTAGCTCTCTACGATACGAGGTCCCGACCAGTGACGACCCCAATGATGTGCAGACCGACGAAGATGTCCCAAAGGAGGCAGGGTTAGACGTTCCAGAGGAGACAGACTCAGACGTTTCAGAGGATTCACCCGAAGACACGGGCTTGACGATCGAAGAATTGGAGAATGAATCATGCACCGCAATCGTAGTCAGTACTACCTCACCTACCACCTTGACCATCGTCTGATATACAGGCATCTCAGCCACAAATCTGGCCTAGTCCCCTTTACACTCCTAAAGTGCCGGCACCGGTGGAGACGCCTTCCACGATGTGGGTAAGTAGTCTCTGCTCCAGCGTTCAAGTACAGACCTGACATTATAGACACCCCGAGTACAGAGCTGGCCAGACCAGAACTTCACGTTCAGATCGACCTTGTCCACACCCGGCCCTAAACGCCGATTCGATGAGATTACCGATCAACCCCATGACAAGATTGATACGCTTATCACTGTTTTAGCGAACAAGCCTGCTACCAGGCAGCGTATCGGTCCAGAACCCGCCAATACTGCCCTAATTCGGATGCTTCGTGACGATAATCATAACCTGAGGCAACATATCCTCAAGCTCCAGAACGAAGCCGATAAAAGGAACCAGTACATCGCCGAATATCGACCGGATAAAGATGCTATCCATGATCAGCAACTCCTAGAAGTCAAGGGTCTTCGAAAAGATAATAGTGATTTACAAGCAAAGATTCACGAACTCACCAACGAGCTCAAGAAAGCCAAGGAATATATGGAATCGAATGAGCCGGCCCATAGGATTTATAAGGACAAGGTATACCTGATCAGTCGGATTGAAATATTGGAGACTGAGGTATTACCTGAACTTCGAGAGCAATTGAAGAAATATCAGGCAGGGGCGGAGGCGGAGGAGGGGGTAGAAGAAGGTCAAGCGAATCAGAAGCAGACGGGCGGAGCCGAGATTGTTGATGTTGCCAAAGTCGGGGAGCAGGACCGGTCTATGGTCATTGCACCTCGACCAAATGCCAAACCCACGGATTGGGCCGACAAAGCTATTGGCGATTGGGACGAGTATAAGGATCGGAAAGAGCAGAAAAAGTATCTTATGACTGAGAGACGGGAAGACCTGCGGGAGAAGTATGGGCTAAAGTCGAAATGGACCACTGGATTCCCGCACACTAAGAGATGAAGACATAAATACACCTTGATGTATCCCATCCCTTACTGGTAGTCGATTGTATCTCAGGTATACGCCCGTCCACAAGAATATGTTTTAAGAGGAGAGGTGGGCAATGCGATTAACGTTTCTACATCCCCCTTAAATGCCCAAATGTCCACCTCCAGGCGGAATCAGATCCAGGGTCCAATTCCAACGCGTCCTTTGTGGAGGGGGATAGGTATGAAGACTGAGTATCATATACATTACATATACCATGGAGGATAAGTACATAGGTCTAGCCTTAGCTTTAGGCGGGACATTCTTAATTGGGTCAGTCCACCCTATCTCCCACACTAGTCAAATGGAGCTGACGATTCAGATCCAGTTTCATTATTACTAAAAAGGTATATTCACCCCATCTTGATGGAGCTGATAATAGGGATTGAACGATGCTGCTGCTAGATCCAGTCAGGCATCTACATCTCATCAACGCCAGAACTCCCCAAAGAATGCTTGTATGTCCTCATCTTGGCCGAAGGAAGAAGAGAAAGAGTGGGGACTGACGATATAGCGGAAGACTTGGCGTATTTACGGAATCCAATTTGGTGGGCTGGGATGGTTACCAGTACGTCTATGTGTCCTATGTAGTGGAAGAGTCGAAGCTGATATGCAGTGATTGTTGGAGAAGGTATGGTACCCCCGAAGATAGACGGAATGGTCGGCACTAATGGACAGTTGCCAACTTTGCGGCATACACTTTCGCTCCTGCTATCTTGGTTACTCCATTAGGGGCAATGAGTGTGATTATAGGGTATGTCTCTTATTTTCTTCTGAATTCCTGAGAGTGGACGGGATTGCGGAGGTGTCGAGGGCGGATAAGGGTTGGACAGAAGCTGACTTATAGTGCTATCCTAGCCTCCTTCCTCCTTGATGAAAAGCTAGGTCGGCTGGGAGTATGCGGTTGTGCATGCTGTATCGTACGTCTTCACTACGAACCAGCTTACTCGTGGTATGAGATACTAATATCAGATCGGTTCCCTAATCATCGTCCTCCACGCTCCATCAGATAAAGAAGTGGAAACAGTTGATGAGATACTCGAATACGCAGCACAACCATTATTCATGTCTTACCTCCTATTCGTCACTGTATTCTCATTATACATGGTCTACAAGGTCGTTCCTACTCATGGAACTCGGAATCCAATGGTTTATCTGAGTGTTTGCTCTTTGGTGGGGAGTGTTAGTGTCATGGCTATCAAGGTGTGTTACCCTCGAAAGCCAGCTTGGGCTGTCAGGATGTTGCTGGTGTAGAAGAGGAGCTGATGTTAAGGGATTCGGTGTTGCTCTCAAATTGACTTTTGCTGGGAACAACCAGTTGACACATATCAGTACTTATGTCTTTGGGGTTGTGGTGGTGGGATGTATTCTCGTTCAAATGGTACGTCGGTCTCATCATCAACAACTACTTGTCAGGCAACGACGGCATTGATCCTCATCATCACTGACGCGATGCTGACTTGTAGAACTACTTCAACAAAGCCCTAGACACATTCTCCACAAACGTAGTCAACCCAATCTACTACGTATTCTTCACCACAGCCACCATCATAGCTTCCGCGATCCTATTCCAAGGCTTCAATACCACTGGAGCAGTCAACACTATCTCCCTACTATGTGGATTCTCGGTGATCTTCATGGGTGTCTACCTCCTCAATATTAGTCGACAACCAGAGGCACCTCATCATGGAAGTAGTCTGGAAACTGGGTTGATGAGTGAGTCCTCTTCCGTCCTACCAAATGATTAAATCTACATATTGGACCACGACTAACGCCGCAGACCCAAGAATGAGCATGTCAGGCCGACTCTCAACAGATCAAAATCCAGCAGCATGGGCATACGGTGCACTTCCCCAGTACCAGACGGATGGAACAGGAGTCCCAAATACCCACGGCCGCAGATCATCAATCTACAGAGCCCAAAATTCAACTTTATTCAATGCGTTCGAAGAGGGTGATATGCCTCTAACCGATTTAACAGAAGAAGATGAAGATAGTGGAGATGAACGTGATGGACCTGGACGGAGTTTAGTTGGGAAGAATAGGGGGATGGTAGAGGAAGGAGGTAGACATCCTGCTTATGAGAGAGAGGATTAAGGTCTTGTGCTTAATGGTATGATGAGTGAGGAGAGAGGAGAGGTGGAGGACGGGAGAGCATTTTGTTCCATTAGTCATACATGCATCACTTTTTTGATTGCATGCGAGTTCTGAGGTTCTGATGCCATCGCGCCAAGGAGGCTGGACGGAGACCAGTACATGTTGCATGATTGTACAATATAGTCGTAAATGTCCGTCATTGAGGCTATGCCATGATACAATATGCTATGTTATGATGATTCCATCCCCCTCCTCCGCCTCACAACCCCTAAAGGCCCCCCAACTGTATTTCTGCAAAGAAACAAGGCCGCACCAGCGGTCCTAACGGACCTATGGGGGCTTAGCGGGCCAATCACCACGTAGGTAATCCCTCAATCTTCCTCCTAGCCTCCCCCGTCCTCCTCTGGAACCCCTCAATCATCTCCCTTCCCTCACGTTCAATCTCTTCTCTCTTCAATTTCATCTCCGCTTTAATCCATCCTTCCATAGTCATATTCAATTGTTCCTCATTCAAAATCTTAGTATCCAAACCAGCGCCTTTGATAGGTAAAGGTAGTGAAGTAATGATTGATGAAATGACTTCTTTGACTACCTTTTTCCCGGATTCTGAAGGGATTTTATCAATACGTTGAACCGGGCGGGTTGGTTGTGAATTGATTTTCTTGGGGATTGGTTTTGTTATTCGATTAGGGAGTGGGGCTGATAAAGGAGATGAGGGGGGGATATTGGCGAATCTATCGAGCTGACTTAATGGTCTGCCAAGTGGTGCGGGTGAGGGTGGTGGAAGGGGAGGTAATGGTTTTACCGATTTCGTTGTCGTCGTTGTCGTCGTCGTCACGGGAATGACCTCTTCTTGTTCGACTAGTTCTTCCGATACGGTCTTTCCTTTGCCTTTTGATTGACTAGCTTTTGTCGTTCGAGGTTTAGCCTTTGGTTTCTTTACTGCTTCCGTTGAAGGCTCTTCGACCTCGATATCGGCTGGTGCGGACAAAGCCTCATCCTCGGCAGGTACAGCTTTCCGACTCGATTTCGAACTTTTCGCAGTCGTTGCCGATTTGCTTGGTCCAGAGCTTGATGACTCCTTCAACGTAGCTGTGGATCCTGAGGCGATTGTCGATCTAGAAGATGTTGTCGACTTGGACTTAGTCTTGGGTATAGGTATCGATATCGTTTCCGCTTCTACCTCCTGTACTGGACTCTGCGGACGAGTCTCCTTCATCTCATCAACGACAGCCTCTCTATTCGCGTTCCGTCCCCCTCTAGTCGATCCTGATTTAGTCTGAACGTCCTCGACTTCCGTTTCCTCATCCACCTCAATGACATCCTCGGCTTTCTTCCCCCTCTTTGGCCTAGACTTTGTTTTCAATGGTTGTGATTGTGATTGTGTAGGTTCCTCAGACGTTTGGTTTCTTGTCCGACGTGATTGTAATGGAAGCGCCTCGATCTCTGATTCTAATTCATGTTCATTTTCAGCTGGTTTCGTCCTAGTTGTCAGTGCCTTTCTAGAAGAAGGAGGGGTAGAACTGACTTTTTGGTAATTCTCGGTGCGCGTTTCTTGCCCTATCCAATTAGCATTAATCATGACACTGAGGAAGAAGTGCACATACCTTTGTTACTTGAGCTGTAAAGAATAGGCAGGTTGGACGTTTCTTTCGATGTTGTTCCCTTCTATTAGCTATTTTACTCCCTTACATCAGAGTAGAGGAGATTTACATCGGATCATCATCCTCATCCCATTCTTCAACGTCGTATTCACAGTAAGGGCATTTTACTAGATCTGATAAAGGGCCAGAGGGGGTAAAAACGAATCCTGCATTTGCGAGCTGTCTATCAGCCAAAGATCCTTCAGGACCGCCGATAGCCAGAGCTTTGCCGATAGTCTGTAGAACCGGCATGAGAGCAGAACTGAAGAGGACATACAGATTGAGGAGTCACTTGGTGCTTCTTATTCTTGATATGTGGCCAATAACATGTCGCTTTGTCTTTTGAATAATATGTATTTTCCCTTATCTGGCTATACGTAGCTGATGATGGGAGGTCTTCGGATGTCGTATATTCACGTATTCTACCATCAGCACTATGACTCTTGTGAAGTCCACACTCGTATCTTCTTGAACAGAATACGATCCCATTGGAACGCGTGAGAAACTCACAAGCCACTATTCCGATCCACTTTGACTTGACAAATCGTTTCCGCCCAAGCACATTCCCCCCTAACAGCATGTTCCTTGTACGGGTCATCATCCTCCGCCCACCCTCCTAGACTGACTCCACAAGTGAAGCAGACACAAGTATCATCCCCATCTTCCCCTTGTCCTGGTTTATAGTAAAATCCAGCACCGACCATATTCTCTGGCGTCAACAGTGGATGTGTTTTTGGATTTAGAGGCCATGCTGGACGCGCTTTTGTTTTTGGTTTCGTTATTGCTGAGAATGATGCTAGGCGGTGTTCGGATAGGTGCATTTGGGTTGTCTGTTTTGGCGGCATCGTTACGGTACTAAGTATCAGATATTGAATACTTTGGATGATGAATTGATTGTTTACGATATCTGATACTCAACAAGTCAGTCGCGTCTATCGGTGCCACATCTCATATACTATACATATAATCCCGCATATCTCCGTCAGAGATTTCTGAATCGTCTGTCCACCTATAGCTATACCATACACCTAATACCATACATACATAATGTCACGGTTCTTAAGGACATTGTCCACTTCTACAGCTGGACCATCATATTCTCAACCATCAAATGTAGTATCGACATTACCGCATAAAGTCAGACAACGCCGGATCGATATTCCCCATTTATCTGAACCATCACCTATAAATTCGGCATTACCCCATGCAACACCCGGACCAGCTCAGCGATTTCCACTTAAGCTTGAAGCTGAATTTCAAGCCTTGAGGACAAAGGGGCAGTTCAAAGGAGATGAAGCTAGTGCTAGGAAAGCATTCTTGAAGGGCCAAGTAGCTTGGAGATCGCGTATAAGGGGTGTATCGAAGAAGAAGGAAAAGTCTATCCTAAGAGGTCTAAGAGAGGATGGAATTGTGGAAGAGGATGCAGAGGAGGAAACATACCTAGAGACAGAAGGGGATATTGTCGGTCAGAGGATATACCTACCCAACGTTCAAATTCGATTAATGCGAAACAATACCCCTGCAGGACAGGCATACGATCCAACAATCGCTACATTCAGAATACCTCCTTCAATGACTAAAACCGATCTACGATCATACCTATCAACAGTCTACAACCTACCAGTGACATTTATCCGAACCGATCTATATCAACCACCCGTAATGCGTGTCGTAGGAGGTAATCAAGTTCGTCAATCAGGTTCAGTCAAGAATTACAAACGTGCTGTAGTGGGTCTGGTGGAACCATTTCATTACCCTGATGATGTTGAGGAATTGAGGGCAAAGGGAGAAGAAGCTGGTGTTGGGGATAAATGGTCAAAGGGTAGAGAAGATTGGTTGAATGAAAAGTTCCAAAAGGATAGGATGGATGAGAATATGAAGAGGGCTAGATTCAAGATGTACAAGGGATACAGGTGGAGGTCTAGGTGGCATGATAACGAGGTGAGTCAATCATTACATACGACTTGTACGATGCTGACTTGTAGGGTAACACTATCCGGGATATCAGTGAAAAGAGGAACGAGAGGGAATCAAAGATCTTGCAAGAGGTCAAGAGGATTAGGTCAGGAGGAGAGACGGAAGTCGCATTGTAGATCACTCATCACGGCATCACATGATCATGCATTAGCATACTGCATAGCATGACATTCGTGAATTGAATCGACAACTGGAACAACTGATCTAAACAAGATGTTTACCTACTCACAACCCAAGACTATCGATACACCTAACCGTAACTCTATAGTACAACACCACCGATAATCGCACAACGACATCATCTTCGTCCGGTTCCATACCATACTCCTAAACAACTCTCCGCTTCGCGGCCCTACTCGTCGTCATCCCCCAACTCGAACGCCTCACCAGCCACTATCCGCCCATACCCAACTTGCGGTCTCCTCACCTGAGATCTGGCCAACAATCGACTTCCCTCTCCATCTCCCGAAGACGTGACATCAACCGTCACCTTGGGCGTAATATCCGGTAATGGGAATACGATTCCCAATAATCTAGAGAAAACGATCCAAGCACCCGCCCAGGCTAGAGCGATGACCGTAAATGACAATAAGCAGGTCGAGTCTTCTGATGTAAAGGCGTCATCTTTCGGGTCGATGACGGATGAAGCCGGATTATCGCATGCTCTATTAGGGATTGAAGGGAAAAGTGTGAATGATATTGCCGCCACTACCTGTCAGCTCTTACTACATTTTGAGATATGATGACGCTTTGAGAGAGACATGATGTAGACCGGAAACTCACGAGGCCAAAGGATAAAGAGGGATATCGCAGATCCAACTTCGAGGGAACGAAGTAATGATCGACGATCAGAATCGAGCTTGGCATTACGCCGGTGAATATGCAGACTAGCTGTCAGCCTGTCTCCGCCACGCACTGTAAGGGTACATACAAGATCACTGCAAAAGCTGCGCTGATCACTCCAATCACTGTCATTATGATAGTACTGACCACTAACAATTAGCTTCTAGAAACGTGAAAGGTGGAGCAAACATACCAAATTCGCCTTTGGTCATCAGGACTAAAGCGGAAATGATCACCCCAACCGATACCAACAGCAGGGCCGCATACATGATGAACCCTCCTCGCGATTTATCCCTCTTCGTCGTAGGCGGGATCGACCGAGTAGTCGGCAATTCAACAGCCCCGTATCCTGATCTCGAGGTGGTGGGGGCGAGAGTAGGCGAGGAAGGAGGCGAATTCACGGCTAATTCCCACATGATCAAACCTTCCCCCTCTCTCCTTGTTCCATCTTCGATTCCCGATAAAGAAGCTGCGTAGCCAGGCGATAGTGCCGTGGAGAGTATGACGAGTAGTAAAGCGAGTGTAGAAGTTGATAATACATGTAAAAGGGCCATGTCGAATGTTAATAGTGGGCAGGTGGGGAGATTGAATGATTTGCTCGTAGATGCTGAACAAACTCCATTGGCTATTGTGAATGCCGAGAATGACATCGTTGCCGCTATTTATCAGTCCGTTTCCTTTATTGCAGGATAGCCAAGAGAGTTGCGAAACGTACAAGTCCAGCAGATCCAGAGCACTGCTACTGATGTAAATTCCACTCTATCGGAGTACAGCCGCCACGGCTTAGGTAGGATGACATGTGCTATTCGACTACTTGTCAGTCTTCACGATCCCCACTCGCCAATGGGACATACCAAAGGACGACAATCACCAGTCCAGCAACGCCAAGCATCATGCCCATCCCACGAATATCCCCAGGTCTACCAGAAAACATACTCGCCCCTCCACCCAGGGTGGAGACAGAAGAGGAGATAGCTATTGCCGAAAACAGCCCCACGATGACAGAAAGGAACCATCTTGATTGTGAAGTACTTAAGAGGGCCATGGCATTATATATGGTATATGGTATACACAGTAATGAAATGATGATCATCAACTGCGGAGTAATCGTAATGAGATGCGGGGTTTGTGGGGTAATATCGCAAGGGAAACACGTGGTAGTTGACAAGAGACGCGATTCTCATGTCACGACGCGACTTCTTTCACTCTTCATCATTTTAGATTATTTCGACTGACTACAATGTTCAAACCATCGACGAAGCACAACATCCAGGCTGGACCTTCTGCTTATGCTGAAGTGAAATTGAATGGGAAAGGAGGGCACGTGAATGGGCAGGTGTCGGGGAGGTATCCATATAGGTTAAATTTGTGAGTCATCATTCACCTTACTCCGCCCTTGAATCCTTTAAATCAATGTACTGGGTGTGGCGGATATGCTATCGACCCGAGACGGGAATAGCAGTTGAGACTGACAGGCTGTTATCACTTGAAATCCCTGTAGCTGGTGCTGACAAAAGCTACACAACCCCCCCAACCCTTGATATCACTCTAGAAGAATTCGAAACATTCGCAATAAACCGTCTCCGAATCTTATCCTATATCGAATCACTACAACACAGATCATTACCCTACGCACAATTTCAAACACAACTCTCAGCTTATTTGAAGCAGTACCTACCCCTTTCGAGCAATACGGCTAGGAGTGTTGATTTGGTGGCGGAGAGGAGGGCGGACGAGATTGGGCATTGGGTATTGAGGTTGGCTTTCTGTCGGTCGTACGTTTCTTCTCTCGTCATCTCTATCTTCCTCTTTCGAGCTTTCTGGGTTCCCCATCGGTGATCGTCGTTCAAGGGATTGGTGACCAAGGCGCAGGGAATTGAGAGGGTTAGCGGTCACTAGGGAATCTCGCTCTCTATCTTGGGCGATCAAGATAGAGGCGGGAGAGAGAGAGAGATCGACACCTCTGAACGGGATCAAAGAAAGATGCTAATAAGTCAGACCAGACCTAAGAGCCCGATTCATCCGCTCAGAGACCCAACTTTTCAAACACAGATTCGAATCAGACGACAAGAATGAGAAAGCAGAATTCTTAAAATCACTACAACTTAATTGGGTAGAGGTAGATACTGATGAAAAGAGGGAATTGGAGGGGGGTTTAAGGAGATGTATGGGTAGAGAAGAGGGGTTTGGGGCGGAAACGTTTTTCAAGGTATGTCAAGTTTTTGAGCGGAGCGAGAGGCATTGAGATCCCTTTTTGGAAAAGGGATAGAGCAAGAGGGATGCGGGCATCGGATACGTTGGAGTGGAGGGACAGCCATCTGAGCGAGGAGGTCGGCGTAAGCGCTTAACAGAGACAACATCCCGGACCAACGACTGTCATCAACACTCTTGCGCTTGCAAAAATGTCTTGTTAGGAATAGCGCTAACCCCAGGTCCCCTGGTTCACGGTCCCCGACTTGGTCGGCTCGCGCCGAGTTTATATAACGAATGGAATGGCCTATGTTCCTCAGAGTCTACAAATCTCATTGGTATTACAAGCGTTTTCACATCGATTAGAAAAGGCTCTCGAGGTATGTCCTCTCGCTTCTTCACTTTCACCGTCATCCATTCCTTATCTACACTTTACCCTCGTCCACCCACCATCTACACCACAACCTTTTTTAAAGCCGAGTTTGTCAGTTGTCAGCTTGATCAGGCGTGCTCTCGCTTCCTCTGCACCTCTGGGCACAACGGCCTGCTGACATGCAGCTCACAGCCAAAAACCTCCCCCGATTGGACGAAGATGAACGTCTCTCCCCCGTCTTGACGCACTTAGCGACCTCATTCCTATCAGGTCTATCATCTTCGGAATACACTCCCGAGGGTACGGACGGAACAACAGTAACGGCTGAAATGATTGATGATATCGCAAAGAAACATTTCCCGCCTTGTATGAGGCACCTTTATGAGAGGTTAAAGGCGGATAGACATTTGAAGCATTTTGGAAGGTTGCAATTGGGTTTGTTCCTCAAGGTGAGTGTCCGAGCGATAGCGAGACGGGGGAGCGCGGAAGCAAGGCGCTTGGGCGTTGACTGAGAGCCGGCGAAGTGTCGAGCGATGAATTGAATACTTGAAGTGACTGGTGCTAATAATCAGGGCATTGGTCTACCTCTAGATGAAGCTATCGTCTTCTGGCGGAGAATGTATGGTGCTTCCATGACTGATGATAAATTCAATAAAGAGTACAAATACAACATCAGGCATGGATATGGACAGGAAGGAAAGAGGACGAATTATCCTCCTAAAAAGTGAGACTTCCTACCTCTTCTTCCTCTTTTCTACATTACCGACCAATAATTTGTCCTTTGTCGAGGCTTGACGAGATCTCGTTTCTCGTCGACCAAGCAGACTTCCGGTGCTTAGCTGGCTCCCTACGCCTCTATACCCTTGGTCCCGTTACTCAACCTTTACTTGATGCCGATCCTGGTCATTCATTCACTTCACCCTCACTCGCTATCGAGCGCTGGATACTGTCTTCGCTCGCTACCGCTCGCTGACGTCTAGCTGCCAACAAATCCTAACATCCAACCAACCCTCAACACAAGATTCCCACGGCTGCCCATTCCGCCATTTCTCCCCGGATTCCCTCTCTTCATTCCTAATTCAAACCTACCCACATTCATTCGATCGTTCATCCCAAGAACTACGAGAAGTCATGGATCAAGTAAAAGCAACACATTATCATTTAGCTTGTACGAGGGTCTTTGAAGTTGTTAAATCTGTCAAGAAAGGTGAAGGGTTGGGTGGGGAGAATGTCGTTCATCCTAATAAATGGACGGATGCTAGTCGGGCTATAGAAAAGTGAGTCCTCTTCCTTATTACGACTGATTTTCTTCAAGTCAGAGGTGGGCGAGAGCTGATGAATAGGGCTACGCTTGATAGTGTAAAGAAGGATGAGGATATCGAGATGGCTTAGAGTCGAGGTGACCTGAGTATAGGCAATTCATGGTGTAGACGTGCCATGCCATCAGTGTACAGTATATGCATCTTCTTCTTGCTTTGTTCCTTTCGACTTTACTCATACACCTACTTTCAGACAGTGATACTTGACATCGGCGCTCAGTTCTCACGTCGCCACGGATCAAGCTTAGATATCGAACACTACCCTACCCCCGATGAAAGAGTATGGGTAATTCGCCTGATACCAATTCCTGAATGCTTTCCTGCTTGCGATGGATGGGATGGTAGCATAGGATCCTCCGATCTGGTAATCAGCTTGGTTCTCATTCTCCACCTCTCCCGACTCATCTCTCTCGCTCTCTTCAGTCTTCTCGTCAAAGCCGATGGTAGAAAAGAGGGTCGAGAAGAGGGTCAGAGGAGGATAAAGGAAGGAGACATACCACGACAAAATGTTTATCATCGAAAAAGTCCGCGCTGTAACCTGGGTACAACTCTGAAGGAACGTATCCAGGGTATCCAGCGAGTGGGGTAGTTGTCCACTCCCAGACTCCTCCATTATGGCCGTAAAGGGTTCTTCCAGAGTGATCGACCTTGGTCAATGTTGCTCTGATTATCAGTACTTCTTAAAGGAAAGCAAGACCACAAGCAAAAGCGAGAGAAAGAGAGAATGAGAACTTACGGGATAGGATGCCAATTCCTGAATCCAATATTGGCGCTTTCTCCATCAACCCTAGGTCCTTCTTTAGTCTCCCATAACATCCTCAATTCCGCTTCAGTAGGTAACCTCCCTCCAACCGACGTTGCATAAGCCTCAATCTCGAGCTTACTGGCCATAAGTGGCCAATCTCTTCCAATTTCAAAATCGATAGGACCATAGAAAGTACGTATCATGGTTTTCCCTCTATGTTGGATCCATGTGGCTGGAATTGTCTTGGTATTGGTAGATTCGAGGAATTTGGCGTATTCGCCATTCGTTATTGGAAGGGCGTTTACTTTGAATGGTTTCACTTCGACAGTGTATGAAGGTGATTCCTGATCCCATCCGAATTCATGTTGTGACCAATCTTTTGATTTATCTTTATCGTCCTCTTGTTCAGGATCGTCGTGGCCCATTGTGATTTTCCCACCAGCAACTTCGATGATGACTTGTTTATCGATAGTCCAGGTATTCTTCAGTACCTCCCAATCGGGTGTGGTACCCGGTGACTCGGTATCCAAACTCTGAGCGAGCATGTACAACAAAGTTTCGGCATGTTGACCTTCATGCTCGTAAGTCATGAATAGTACCCGTGCGGCTCGTTGGGTGAATTCCATTTTACCAGATTCAAGATCATCGTAGATTCCCCTTAACCTCTTCCTGACTCGATCTCGGAATGCCAAGACTTCTTGTAATTGAGGCCAGTCGGCTTCATCAACAGGGACTTCGGAATGAGCGTGGATTTTGGTGGGATCGTCGACGTCTGGATCGATTCCTCGTTCGAATATGTCTTTGAAGAATGCGGGTTCAGTGTGTTTCCCGTTTGTGAGGCGGGTGAGGTAGATATCAAGGAAGGTGGGGCTGAACATTAGCTCTTCCCGAGATCTTAAGGGGACAAAGGACGTACATGTGACCAAGGTAGAAGAGGCAGATATGCCTAAGATCGATAGGCTTGGTATGTAGCATCTTCTCAGGACACATGGCAAGTGTGATACTAAATATCAGCCCGGTAGATAGTAAACTGGGAGAGGGACGTACTGGTCCCAGAGTTTCCACAATTGCTGCCAATCCTCCCACTTGGGTACATTCTTCATCCCCGCAACCTTCTTATCTGTAGTAGCCAATCCCGCTCGTGAAAACATGACAGGTGGTCGTTCAAGTACCCAAAGTCTGTATTCTGAATCTGGGGCTTTCCAAGAATTGACAACTCGTAAGTTTGCTTGATCAAAGAGTTCGAGTGCTTCGAGGTGGGAATACTATATATTAGCATTTGTTGAGAATGGAAGGCGGGTGGGGTGGGTAATTTGGAATAGTTGGTGAATATCTGGAATAAGAAGATGAGAAGCATAAAGGAAGGAGTGGGGACAGGAGGCTCCACTTGCCGAGCCTTTGAAAAGGAGGGACAGAGTGAAAGGAGGGTCAAGGAAAAAGGAACATACCTTGAAGCTCCATTCGATATTCAACAATTCTCCTTCGTCCAGTGTGACCTCGCGATCAGACAATTTGATAGTTTGTTGACCCTTGGAGCGGAAGTACGCCTCATGTCGACCCATCTCTTCGTTGTACCTCCCCACAAACTCTACTCCAGGTCCTTGATCAATTCCCATTTCCTTCTTGACAACATCCCAGCCATGTTCCTCGAACGCGCGAGTATGTCCAGCTGGATCATTATACGCCATTTCCACTTTCCTCTTCCCTTCCTCTCCTGGTGGAGGTCGACCGTCGAGGCCTAAAAGGAGGGTATCGCCTGATTTGAGAGGTAGAGATTTGAGGAATGGGGCAGCTGATTGGCGATCAAAGTTCCCTAGGGATGAACCTAGGAAGAGGTAGTGTAGTGGTCGAGTTGGTTCGCTTGCATCGAAAGCTGGATCGTCGATAGGTGACCAAGTTCCAGATGAGCCTAATTTGCTCATTTCACTCGATTCGTCGGTGATAGCGCTAGGCATTGGTGAAGTAAGATCACCAGCCTGGACGACCTCGGAGTTGGCAGTCAATGGTGGACTGGGTCTCTCAGTACCGCCAAGTTTCCGATGAAGGATACTCTCCTGTAGAGGTGAGGAAGAAGCAATACTGATAGCCTCTTCATCTGGTCCACTGCCGAAATATTTGCCCCGTAATTCACCAAGTTTACCATCCCTGATCATTTGAAGACCAGCTTCGTAATCGCCATGTAGGCCGATACAGCTGACTTTCCCATCTAATTCTGATCCGTACTGATCGTGCATCTCGCCTAATACTCGGTGGAGCTCAGGATGGGATAGATCGAGGGGATGGTAGGTGATTGGTTCGGGCAGTGAAGCCGCGTTTGGGGGTGGGGTGGGTAATGCTGCAGAGAGCGCTTTAAGTAAATGTGCCGTTTTTCGAAGAGCACTGATCGTTAGTCACCTCTGGGAGAGATCGGTTAATGAGGGAATGACCTACCCCGCTCCTAATTCGACCACATCATATCCCCTCTCCCATCCACCTCCTATCCCCTGCTCACCATTGACGCCCAGATTCCACTTTCCGACCTCGGTGTCGCCCCATTTGGCGGCTCTCCACCGCTTCTCCTCATTCCGGTGGATATGATGTTCCTTCTCCTTTCTATCCTTGCCCGGGAATCCCATGCTACGAGCGATCTCATCTCCATGGGTCTTGAGTAGATTTAATTCATCCTCAAACAAGTAGTACTCATGAGCTTTCGAGGTGATATTGTCATATAATCTGGATATCAGCATTGTGTTTGATTCTGATAATTGACATACCTGAGACCCTGCTCATCGTATAATACAACAGTTGGGACACTCTTGGTGAATGACCATCGACGATCCTCCGGTTTCTTGCCCGGTACAGTCGGTTCCGAGGTCCCTACGAGCCCTTTCTCGATATCAGTCCGGATAGACGCAGCGTCACTCGAAGTCGAGCGTTCCGTTGATGGAAGTGTATATATGTTTATGGCCGACATGGCAGTACAGTTGGTAGTGAACGTCGCGTCGGTGACTGCAGTACTATACAGCAAGCTGACGTGAAGTACTGGTGAATACGAATACTAGTCTGTTAACCGGTCATTAAAAGTGGAGGCATAAAATGGGGTAACATCAGAGGTCTGAAGCGACGGTGACGTAGCGGTTCTGGGTCCGCCCGAGGCTGGTGTCAATCGTAGTAAACCGAACAAGTCAGAGGAAACAGGTCAACAGGCTTTCGGACTGGGTCCCTGGAAGACACGGCTCGCACTCCGAGGTGGCCGGCTTCAGCGAGAGGCAGTGGGAAGTCAATGCATTTGCTGTTAGGGATCTGGACCTAGGACACTCAGATCGGCCAAGCGGCCATCGGGGATGCTTCTTCTAGTCACAATTGATCGATGCTTATGCCCGACTTGCCGTTGACAGTGACAAAGCCTATGCTTGGCCGTTGCTTCCGAGATCAACAGCGCCCACTGTCATTGCATGCATGCAAGCTGCAAAAGGCGAGAATGCACGTGTCAACACCGTTTCATCTTCTTAATTCAGGCACCAGATCGTCAACGACGTCGTTGTTAGAAGTACTGGTTAATGCGCCGAGTTCAGACTCATCAACCGTATACAAACTAGCATGATGCCCAAGGGACAAGCTACAGTAGCTCTTGCGTCTGATTCGACTATTCGAAGATCACATGTGTCTCCCGACAAACTCATCAATCGACCGGATGGGGATCTGGTGACGACAGTGGGAGACATCTTTACCTATGCTGTGAGCCCGATACCCGCGTTGCCGGTGGCGAAGCTGATGGTATAGGCGGACAAATATGGAGACAAGGTCGCATGCTCATACCGAGATATAGTCGATGTGGTGGAGGAGACCAAGACCATCAAGGTGGACGGTAAGGATCAAGAGAAGACTTGGAAATAGTGAGTCTTGCTGTCCTCTAAGCAAAAGTAGTTGGAGCTGATATCAAGTTTCACTCTATCGGGTCCCAAGGATGTCACGTACACTGAGCTTGTTGAGCAAGTCAGATTCATCTCTTCTGCGCTCATCAACATTGGGTTCACCGACCCAACGAAACCTTTGTCGACTCGGCCCAGAGTATCGATATACGCAGATACATCGCTCAGGTGGCAGCTCATGGCTCAGACCTTCAGTCGACTAGGACACGTGATCACCACCGCGTACACAACATTGGGAGAGGAGGGACTTACCAGAAGTCTAGTAGAGCCAGATGTGGAATTTGTGTTCTGTGGAGAGGATCAAATTGGGATGGTATCTAGGGTTATCGAGGGGGCGGAGAAGGTGAGATGGGTGGTCTACGATGCGGATGAGGCGAGACTTGACAAGGTGAGTGATTTGTGATGAGATGTGCTGAGTTTCAGGCAGCCGTGGAGACAATTCGAAAAGTGGTGGAATCGAGAGGAGGGCGAGTACTGCATTTCCCAGAACTCGTCAAGATTGGAGAAGAGAATGCCTTGTCGCTGGATTCCATGGGTCCAAAGCCGACCGAGGATGATGTTTACACTATCATGTATACCTCTGGCTCAACGGGGACACCGAAGGGTGTCTTGCTCACCCACAAGAACATGATTGCCTCTTGTGAGTCTAGGTGTTGGTTCACGCTGACAGTAGTGGCTGGATCATGTGCACTTTGGAGAGGTGGCTTTTACCCAAAGTCAGACTTGCTGCTCGCTTTCCTCCCTCTCTCCCATATTCTTGAGCAGGTCAGTCTACCCGTTCAAGCCATTAGCAAAGCTAACGACTAGTTCCTGGAGCTTACTTTCTACTTACTGGGTGTACCAATCGGATACGGAAGGGTCAAGACGTTGCTGGATGATAGTGTCAGGAACTGTGCAGGAGATTTTACCGCTTTCAAGCCTGTAAGTCGGGTTTCCGGTTCTTCCAGACGTAGCTGACTACTAGACGCTGATTGCTGGTGTACCAGGGATATACGAGATGATCAGGTTAGTCCGCTCTTTCCATCCAGCTAACAGGCAGGAAGGGAATGATGAAGAAGATCTCGGATGCTCCAGCGCTGGTCGGATCGATCTTCCACCTTGCCGTGACAGGGAAGCAGATATTACCATGGCCCCTGACCGAGGTCATAGACAAAGTCTTGTTCAGACGAGTCAAGGCGGCTACGGGCGGTCGATTGAGGCTTGCTGTTTGTGGAGGTGAGCACTCGGTCTTCAGGGTGAGCTGACCGTAGGCGGTGCACTCAGTCGCGAGACCCAATTGTTTATGAGCACGGTACTGGCACCTATCATACAAGGTGCGTGACGCCCTGCAGAATTCTGCAACCGCTGAGTCTAGGCTACGGACTTACCGAGACATGTGGAATGACGAGTATCAATACGCAAGACTTCAAAAGGCATGGAACAGTCGGCGTGTTGGGCCCTTCTACGGAATGCAAACTCCAAGGTGGGTCATTTCAATTGTTGATAATGCGATGCTTATGATAGACGTACCCGACCTAGGATACGTTTCCTCGTCGGATCCTCCTCAGGGAGAGATCTGGCTAAGAGGAGCTAATATCTTCAAAGGGTAGGTCTAGGCTTCTCCTCTGAAGACAAGCTGACCATTAGGTACTTTAAGCAGGAGGAGCTCACTAAGGAGACTATCACCGAAGATGGATGGTACAAGACTGGAGATATTGGGCAGTGGGAGTCTGATGGAACTCTATCGATCATTGATCGAATTAAGAACCTTGTGAGCTTTCCGATGATCGTATTCTCTCATGAAGCTGATTTCAGGTCAAATTGCAAAATGGAGAATACATAGCCCTCGACAAGTTGGAATCGATATACAAAGCCTGCGGTATGTCCTCGTCGGAGACTCGACTGATATCAGATGTGGTACAGTTCATCTGCATTGCAGCACCACCCTACGCCGATAAGCCAATCGCTCTGATCTACCCTGTACGTCCTATCGATTAACCCAGCTTATGTATAGCACGAAGGTAATCTTCGACACCAGCTCAAGATCAATGGAATCCCTCACGAGTCTTCGCCAGAAGTATGGGCTCAGAGCGAGACGGTCAGGACATTCATCCTAGACCAGCTGCTCGCCGTGGGCAAAAGAAATAAATTGCAGAGAAATGAGGATCTGAAGGATATCGTGCTGACTCCCGAGGAGTGGTGAGTCTTCAACGATGGTGAACGAATGAGCTGATAGCAGGTCTCCTGACAATGGATTATTGACGCCTGCTATGAAATTGGCTAGACCTGTTATTGCCAAGAGATTCTCAGCCGAAATTGAAAAGTCGTACGGAAGGGCTTTATAATTGTACCTATATCTTATCGGTGATGTACGAATAGTAAAGATGTACTATATCTGGGAAAGGGCGTATGAATATAGATTGGTTATGTGCCTTCTCAATAATCTGATACGATTTGGCATTGTAGACCAAGCCTACAACTTGTTTCACATCAGGGGTAAATCGGCTTTCGTTTTCCATCACTCGCTTAGCTCGATTGTTCCTTGGAAACGAGCGTAGTTAAGGTGGATACGCAATTCTGCGCGAGACCTCGATAGCACAAACACCATACATCTAGCATAGTCTCAGCTTCGTTGTCGAAATCTGAACGGTCGCTCGGGCCAAAGTCGGAGCCAAGCTCGCTGAAGTGGACACATACTTTATCGGAGGGTCACGCGACCAAGCCGGCTTACCGGGTCGTTTCAGACAATTCGGCTTGTTCCCGGCGGCCCCCTGCGGTTCAAGTTCACGTAATCGTAGTTTTTCCTTTGTTATCTCCCCCGACACGTCAGTGGCTTTGGCGTACCCCTGATTCCAGAAACGCCCCTGGTTCCAAGACTTCTGCAGACTTGACGCCTTGTTCTTGTTCTTGCCCTGCTTGGCTTGGCGGAACGACCGCGACGTTCTTGCTCACTACGGAAATTTGGTCATTAGGGATAAGGAGAAAGAACCAGGTTATCTCGTGCTTACCCTTGGCCATTCCAAGCCCTGTTACCGCGCAAAGTTGCTCGTGCGAGCCAAGCGGGGGGTTACCGTGAAAGACGGGGACACCATGATGGTTTGTGTTTTGCGAGAGGACAACGCGGTAATTTGATTGCTGCTCCTTGTTTTGCTTGGTACCCCTACTCCTTTCACCAACTCACTCCTTTCATCTTGTCATCACGCAGAGATCGGTCGCTATAAAAAGGATAAAGGACCAAAGAAGGGTCCTCTTTCATAATGACAATGTGGTCGATACCCTCAGCTCGTCGGTTCTTCCGTCGTGGCTCACTCGCCTGGGCACCGTACTCGGCTTTACCGACTACTAGCAATGATCCCGATTCAGCAACTTCGTCACCTAGAGGCTCGATCTCTTCCTCGGTTCTCGAATTGGGCGGTGGACCCAAAACATTTTGGCAAGGACCACTCGCTCCTATTCTTGGATTTCTATTCTTGGGCGTCTTTATCTTGGTCAATCTCGACAACATTCCCTTGGCATGGTCGAATTTCTTTGTCCGGGAAGGATGGTTCGCTGGAAAGGCCTGTGAGCAGGTTGTATTGACTTTCAATGCAACTGCCGCTACGTATGGTTTATTCAAGACATTACTAGCTCAGCCAGGTGCGAGAGGTGTAGCAATCGATGAAACCAAGATCCTACTGGCAAAAGCACCTTTACCACCTCCACGCCCACTCCTTCAACCACTTCAACACCGATTACCATATCATATCATCAACCAGTACTTTGAAAATGGGACTCTACCGGATGAAGTACCAGAAATCAGCCCAATCGATATCGTTTACGCTTGGGTCAATTCGACATCAATAGAATTCAGCGGATTAGTCAAGGAACGTTGGGAAGGGGAGGATTTAGGGAGGTTGAACGGAGAGAAGAGATGGAGAGATAACGGAGAATTGAGAGGAGCGGTCCATTCTGTCGTCCATGCCTTCAAAAAGGATTTACGGAAAGTCCACATCATGTCGGGTGACTACCCGATCGATGTCGTCGATACCGTAGGGACAGATCAGTGGTCAATGGGTCAGATTCCCGCTTGGCTTGATTGGTCAAAGGTGAGCAAGGAAACCAATGGCGGACCTGCATTGCAATGGCATTTTCATCGCGAAATCTTCAGGCTGCCCAGGGAAGGATCAGCAATAAGAGGCTGGTCGGACGACTTTGTACAAGGAGAGCGCGATCTCTCGGCAATGAACGACGATGAGAAGGAGCAGGAATGGCAGGACTTGGCTTTACCGACCTTCAACTCTTTTGCTATCGAGACAATGCTAGGATCCGTTGCTGGATGTGATGAGAACTTGTCAGTGTTTATTCATGACCTCATTCACTTGAAGCTGACTTGCAGTATCTATTCGAACGACGACATGTTCTTCCTCAAAGACTTTACTGCTTCCGATTATCATCATCCCATATTCGGCAACGTTATCCGTTCAGGATTCTCAAACCACCTCTTGGCCAAACCAGACTTTCCCGAGTCAATGATTTCGCACGACGGAGAATGGGGTTCGCTCCGTCACAGCTCGCTGCTATTGCACAATCGGTTCAATTCGCCTCCTCAACCATATCCCGACCATATTCCCAAAGCGATGTCGATCCCCTTACTGGACGAAGCCAATATCATCTGGTCCGAAGATGTAGCTCTTTCAGGTACTAGAGGGTTTAGGATTAGTAAACGTGGTAATGGCGATGTTGCCGTGGTACCTCTTGTCCAATGGTTACGGATGGAGCGATGGAGGGAAGCGTTCCTGTGGACATGGATCGTCGGCAAAATGGGTGGAATCGATGGAGTCTGGGCTGAAGAAGAGAAGGAAGAACTGAAACGAATCTTGGGAATATATGGTACTTCGGATAAAGTTGTGGTATCTCGAAGAGAAAGAAAGACCAAGGACCAAATGCCAAAAACCCTCAAGAAAGTCGGGTGGAATCAACCAAAACAGACGTGGATCGCGTTTTCTTCATTCGACGGACACGTTAGTTCAAATCCCCAGAAACCAGCCGATACTTGTCAATTCACCCTCTCGAATTGTCTCCCCGCGGCATTTTTGACTTCAACGGATACCCACTCGGCGAACGATATTTTCAAACATATGGCGTTTGCGAAACGTGAATGCGGTGATTGTTTGATTACCGCTCTGGTATCAGCTTCTGGCGAGAGTGGATTACATGCCATTTTACCCAAGGAAGACGCTGTCTATCAGCTACCAGAGGGCGCCGGGAACGGTATATGGGATACCACCGAGCCTGTCTTACCTCTGACTAAAACCTGGGAAGAGGCAAGCTTCGGACTAGACGATGTGGTCCGTATAGGATCGGATGTATGGCCAGGAGAGGAGGAAGAAGAATCGGGCACGAGTGTGAACTTGAGGAAATGGTGCCTAAAGCTTCTTACGCGTTATAATTACGCAATGGGTCAGTACACATCCTCTTGAGGACTATAAGTTCAGAACTGATGAATAGGATCAACAAACTCAATTCTAGGAATGGTTCACTCCCCCGCCCAACTTACCAAGAAACTACGTCAATTTGAAGAACAAAAGAAAGCGATGGTTTGCATTAACGACGATCAACCCGATGGCGTTGGGGAAGAGACACGATTAGATACGAAAATGAGATTAGCTGCGTGGATGGAAGGGAAGTGGGGTGGTGAGGGAGGTTGGAATGCATGGGAGAGGGAAGATGCTTCTTGGATTTCGTAGGTGATAAATCACATTCTGTATTTCTAGTCAAATGTACTACAGCGGTTTATGAATCTCTTTCTGGTCTAGTCATCACTTCTGAATAACAAGTCAAGTTGCCGTTCCACTCGCGGTATCTATAAGGATGCAGTCATCGCTGTGTCGCATCACCATTGGCCTTCGGAAATAATGATTGGCATTACTAAGCAAGAAGCTAAGGTTGTTCGGGAATGATGCTATTCATTTTGATGCCTACATACAATTATGGACAATATACTAATACACTTCTATGGTCTACTTCTACTTATTCTCTACATACAGATACGAATCTATAATGCTACTCGTTCGACTGCGACACCCTCGTCATCCACTGCCTCAACGTATCAGCTAATACCCCCGGCAAAGCCTCCACATCCCTCAAGACGACGTAGAACTCGAATGGGAAGGTATCAAGATACCTCTGCATTTCGAGCTGCATCGTCCCATTGACTTCCTTGTATTCCACCGTTTGCATCGATAGGATACTGCTTGCTCCGCCAGCTTGGGGCGTCGATTGGGTTTGATGTAATGAATCAACAATCACGAATACAATCATGACCCTCTCTTCGAGTGCTCGGCGGAGAAGTCGACGTAGTTTGTGGTGATCCTGACAAACACCGTCGGAAATGATGACTTGCAACTGCCATAGATCCGGAGCAGAGGACGAAGAAGCTTGTCGTTGTCTAGCTTCAGATAGGAAGGTGAGCGACTTCTCAACCAAGGCGGCAACGTCGATACGGTGTTGATCGAATTTGAAGCTGTCCATGACTTTGGCTCCATCAGCATCGGTGAATCCAGTATCGCCGAACGGGTGTAGAATATCGACTGATTCTCCAAATCTAGCAATCGAGATCTGACCAACTTCAAGTTTGTTGAGAGCCTGCGAAACGAGTGCCAGAGTCTGATAGGCGAGATTGACTGAATGTGACTCCGCCATCGATCGACTATCGTCAAGCGACAACAAGACTTGGTATTCTCGCCTGGAAGGTTTGGTACGTCGGAGCCAAATCTTGTCTTTGGTGTACTCGGATGCGATGTATGGGATGATCTTTCGCATATTGAGTCGTTTACCAGTCCTGAAATCACCTTGCAAGCGAGTAGCCAATGTCGGCTCGAGGATCAATCGAAGTTGTTCGCAAAGAGCATAGGACAGGTCGCTGGTGAGGTTGGCGTATTTGCGCCATAGATCTTCACCATCGTTGTTGGTCCCTACGACAGCGTCGCCTTCTTTGATCTCGATTTCGATCTCGTCGACTTCTTCATCCTTGATCTCGGCACTGGCCGGGACATCCTCCATATCGACATCCATGTCGAGGTCGGCTTCGTCTTTGGAAGCGTCAGGACCGTTGCCTCGGACTTCGGATTGCGTCAAGGCCTTCTCCATTGTTTGGTGATCGGTCTCGGTTTCAGTCTTGACGGTAGAATCGGCTTCACGTCCTTGGACCTTTGTAGGTTCCGCATCCTCCGAGTCGTCCATACCGGCGACTTCCTCAGACTCCTTCTCCTCCTCATCGACAATATTGAGGTCTTCAAGCTTCTGTCGCTCCTCTTCACCAGCGGCACCGAGAGCTTGCATACCCTCATCCTGATCGCCTTGGTGGAGGTATTCGACTTGACCTGGTGCTTGATCTGGCGCAGCAGGGTCTGTAGTCTCGTTCTCTCGTTCTTGCTGAGCAAGAATCTCCTCACGCCGACGTTGGATCTCTTGAAGAATGTCTCCCAAACTTCGATCGGATTTGTCGTTGGCGGAAGCCGGCATTGGAGCGCCAGCAGAGTCGATGGGTCCATCACCTTCGGATTGTTCGGCGGTAGAAGCACCCAGCTGGTCTTGTGGTGCGGCACTGCTATCAGCATCATCCTTTTTTAGCTTATCTTGAAAAGACTTACCCTTCACCCTCGGTAGGGGCTTCCTCTTCTGCCATCTGGACGTCCTCCTTGTCCTGTCCTTGCTTGTCGTCCCCACCATCCAGCCCAGCACCAGCCTCGGCAGACTGCTGGGCTTGGTTGTCGTTGGCGGCAGAAGTGTCGACATTGGGATTAAGAGTATCGTCTGGTTCATTTGCTTCCTCCTCGTTGGCGCCTGTAGGAGCGGGCGCATCGTTCTCCTCGGCACCATCGTCGTCGGAAGCTTGACCGTTATCGCTAGGTTCCACTTCTTCCCTTTCGTCATCACCCTTCATTGACAAATCGTCAATCTCCTCTCCTTCTCCCTTGTCGTCCTCCTCATCACCTCCTAGATCCATGTCGTCTGGGAGATCAAGTCGATCACCCTCAGGGGCAACAACATCATCCTGATCCTGGACACCTCCTTGATCCTGCTCTTCACCTTGGGCATCACCTTCATCATCTTCGTTCGTTTCATCTTGGTCTTGATCAAAGTCGTCCAAGTCCTGGCCATCTTCGCCAGTGTCTTGTGGAGCATCTTGCTGTTCGCCATCCTTCTGCTCCTCCTTCTTTTTGTCTTTTTCGTCTTTCTTCTCCCCCTCCGACTCCTTCGCAGCCATCTCACTGTCCCCACCCTCATCCTTTTGATTCATCAAATCCTCCTTTCCATCGTTCTTCTGTTCTTCTTTTTCCTCCTCGTCACCCCAGAACTTCTCATCGACAGCTCCAGGATCCAAGGGGTCAACATCACCAACATGATCATCCTGTTCTTCCTCATCGCCTTCACTCCCTTCTTCGTCCTTCTCATCCTGTTTGGCATCTCCCAATTCACCCTCGAAATCGTTATCCATCGAAACAGCATCATCTTCGTTCTCCTCGTCCTTCTCCTGACCCTCTTCTTCCTTTTCACCTTGCAATCCCTCGACCTGACTTTCCTCTTCAATTTCGGAACTGACATTCTTGTCACCAGTTCCAGATCCCATACCGGTTCCATCGACAGTCTCGCCTCCTTGGTCATCTTTGGAATCAGACTGTTCTTGGGGTTTACAGAATCCTTTCTGGGCGAGGTCGAGAACGAGTCGAGCGACGACGTAACCGAGTTTGTAGGTCGATTTGAGTGTATATGACCGAGCTGAAATGGCATGCGAGTAGCTTTCAGCGAGATCTTGAACGAAAGGAAGGACTCGTCCGATAATGTGGGTCGAGAACGACGTGTCGGCAGAAGAAAGGTGTTCAACGAAAGTACTGAACTTCTCCAATACTCCAGAAACACGCAGAGATGTCGAAAGCGCATTTAGGGACTTGAACTCTGTGGGCACATGTACCGGTTCATCATCCTTGAGCTCGACCGCGTCGGTCTTGATACCCTGGGTGAGAACCAGCATTGATTGGACGAGGTCGTCACTTTCGGTCCATACTGCGCTGGACAAGTTGGTGCTGGACAGCTCGGGCTCGTTTTGAGTCATTGGCAGTACAAGATCGAGGACAGGGAGGAGTAGGTGTCGGAACTGGGTGTGGCCCTCGGCCCAGCTCATTAGCGAACCCAAAAGGGCCATCTTCTCCTGTGTGATTTCGGACAGCAGAGTGAGCTCATCTATATCGTCAGCACGTATTCACATCAACGAGGGGGTCTAGACTCACCTGCAGTGAAGATAGCTGCATCTGTTCGACGAGCAACGACGTTGACCTTCTCAACTGATCCCAGAAGAACCGAAAGTCGATCCCGATGCTCCTGTAGCTTGGCAGAGCCATCGAACGTAATGCTCGATTCAAGATCCTTCATCTGAGCGATACCCTCTGCAGTCTCATCGACTGCAGCAACAAGTTTGTGGAGATCCATCTCGGCGTTGATGGCTCGCTCAGTGATAGAGATACAACCATGTAGACCCGTAGCGGTAGAGAAGTGATCGAGTCTCTTGACGAGGTCAATGAGTCGGACAAAGCTTCCTAGATCGGTAGAGAGCCTGAATATAAGCTTGATGACCAAGACGAAGGAACTTGGTAGAAAACTTACCTCTGTCTCTCGACTAGAGCAGCTGCAAACACAGACTCGGCATAACCAATACCTCTCTCGAGATCTTGAGAGGCAATGTCGGGATTATGACCATTGAATGCCGCCCTCAGGGTGATCATGAGGACATTCAATCGATGATGATAGCTTTCGACCTTCTTGATGTCTCCACTATCCAAACCATCCTGTAGAATAGGTAATCGCGCAAGAGTAGCCATCGAGGTAGAGCTCTGCTGTTTGGCAAGTTGATCCGCTCGAACACTGTTGGAGAATCCAGAGGCTCGAAGTGCCTTTAATAGATCCGAGTAGGCTTTTCGCTTTCGACTTGCCAAATTGTTGACTAGTTTGGTGTTCTCCTTGGTCAGAGACTCGGGAGTAGCTTTAGCTAGCTCGGCGGCGGTCTCGATGATCTCGACTGCCATCATATCGAGGGTGTCGGCGCCGGAGACGTTGAGTGTGGAACGAGCTTTCTCGTGCACCGAGTGGTATCGTTTCAACGTGTCCTCGAGTCGTACCAAATGGGCAGGAGAGGCGGGCTCGACGGCGGATCGTGCGCTGATCGCTTCAGCCGAGACGGATGTGATTGTGAATGTAGGTGGAATCATTCCTCGCGGCGTGGCCGAGGGGGCTTCCTGGGGACAAATGGAATTGTGATCCATGAGAATCGGAGCTACCGGTTGTCGTAGCACCTCTCTGAACTTTCGGACGTTTCGATGAAGTTGTCGATGCGATTTCACCGCACTAGCTTTGAGTGCGTACACGTTAACATCCTTCCAGCTGGCTAGCTTGACAAAGTCCTTGATGGCCTTGTCGATGATAGCTCGCTGGGTGTGTAGCATATCGTTCAGTCGAGGCATGAATAGCGAGGCGTTTGCAACAACGTTGTGCAGTAGGGCAGCAGTCTGCTTGAATGATGAGGTCTTGTCGATATTGACCATCTCATCTGCCATACTTGCCATAGCCCGTAATGTATCGACTCTGGAGGCGAAATGACCAAGAGAAGATGCGCTGAGGTAGCTCGAGATCATCGGAAGAGTCGCTTCGAGATGCTTCGAGACATCTTGAGCAGTTTGAACACCTTGGACCAAAGCGCCAAACAATCTCATAGTCCATTCGGCATCATTGTTTGAGTATTCAATAACCTGATCATCGAGGAGTCGCATCCACGAAGAAAGCTCCAATCGTCTCCAGGAAACGATCTGATCAGATATTTCCGCTTGATACGAAGCGAGCGAATTCTCCTTGTTTGCGTAACCCTCCCAATCGTTGGTGTGAAGCAGCAACTGCTCAAGCGAAGTGAGGACTCGAGCAACAGGACTTCGGGTATGAAGTAAAAGGATAGCTTCACATCGATCCTTGATATGTTGAGGAACCATCTGTTCTGGCCAATCTTCAATAAGCTGATCCAGTCGAGCGATCAAACGCAAGATGAGAGCTCGCGCTTTTCGGACTTCTGGCTCATTCGCCTCGACATAGAAGTTAGGGTGCGATTTGGCGGGTTGCAGGGAAAGCATTCGTTCGTGGAGATGTCGGATTTGAAGGGGTAGACTCTGGTTGTCGAGCAGCTCATCGTATGCCGATGAATCGAAATCGGTAGACAGCAACTTGTCGATGGCTTTCCTAAAGTCGACCGTAGTCCTGTTTGCGCCGAAAGCCGACATGAAGAGCTGATGGAATGCAAGTACAGAGTCGTGGTCGAATCGTACTTTCTCGTCCTTTACTACAGGTGCGACGACGGGGGTTTCCTCAAGATCTTCCTCCTCGTAGGTAGGGAACATTCTCGCAAACTCCTGTTCCTCCTGCTCTTCATCTGAGAGAACCTCGATATCCGTCTTTTTGACCCTGTACAAACTCTCTGAAGCTTGTTCATCCTGTTGCTCCCGCTGTCGGATTTCACTCCAGGATAGGTAGAGTTGATCAAAGGTATCGACCAAGATAGGCACCTGGCGGATTCTCTGGTTGGGCGTGATCGCATCAGCGGAAAGTGCGGTAGCAGCCAAGAATTGATCTCGAAGAGCCGCCTTGGTCATTTGAGTGAATGGTTCGGGCTTGGCGAAAGTCGACAGAGCGGACGATATGGGGAATCGCATAGCGTTGGTGACGGATGCCGAGGGGTTCTTGCTCTTGAGAGTAAGATCCCGGGCGAGAATCCTGACACCCAGCTTGGCAGACTCTACAGCGAATCGAATAGGGGTAACGAGATCGTCCAAGTCAGCATATTGCGATAAACGAGCAATGAAAGCGGCTGAAGAGATTTGGAACCCTTCTTCTCGGAGTAGCGCTTGTGGATGACCAGCTTCGAGTGCATGGAGTAGGCCGTCGAAAGCAGAAGGCGAGAAGGCATCATCGATGAAAGAGTGTACTTCGTTAAAGAGAATGGCCAAGCGGGAAGCGTCAGTCGAACGGTCGACGGTGGGACCGAGATTGTCCTTCTCGGCGGTAACGAGGCGAACACGCTCCAAAAGATCAGTGCGCCTGTGCGAGTCGCTGATCCCCTTGAGCTCTACCTCGGCTGTCTCGACAGTCGATAGCTCTTCTTCTAGTAGTTCCAGTCGAGAGGTAATGACATCGCCAAGTAAGACCCTGCGGACTGCCGGATCGATAGGAATATTGGTAACGTAAAGTTCCACCAACATACGTGAGAATCCAGTCCAAGCCTTTCCAATGACCGCCAGACTCTTCAAATCACCAGTGACGTGAGGGACAACATGGCGCTGGAGACCGTCCTTGAGGATCGAATCGGGTAGGTTGGAGGTGACTTGGACTAATGAGCCGAGGCTTCGAGTGACATCGATCGCATTGCCGAATGTAGCGCAGAGCATACCGATAGATCGACCCAATGTTTCCATCAAAGCTGATCTGGAGTCGATCGTGTGCCGTGTACTCCATAGAGCCATGTCGATGGTGAACTTGAAAGCATCCTGTTCTTGCGAGAGATCGTTCAAGGTGACCGAGATATCACCACCAAATCGAAGAACAGAGACGAGTCGAGCGGGCGTGAATGATTTGGCAACTCCTTCGGCGGTCGCATTCTTTGACTCGAGATCACCAGCATTCCACAATGTGGACATGATATTCGAGATGGCACGGAAGTAAACTGCAGGTCGAAAGCTGTTTCGAGCGGCGGATAAGAGGTTTGCCGCTCTCAGTGGTGACGCTTGCCGATCGAGGAGTAGAAGTTGGACAGCCTCACTTGATCCTCGCGTCAAAGCCTCGAGTTCGATGGGTCCAAGCAAAGATCGAAGCGTCCATTTGGTTGGTACCACACTCGTGTGCCCAGGTTCTAGCGAAAGAATCATCTGCTTGAGAGACGCGACTTCCTCTTCGTTGTCGACGTTGACAGCTGCGATAGCCTGAGCGACCGACATCTTGAGCCTATGGTCGGTGATTCCTTCCAATTTCTCGAGAAGATTCGCTTCGCCGTCGAGTGGTCCGGTGGAACCGTCTCGGAACATTGACCATATCTGGGCTTGGGCTTTACCAGTTTCGAGAGCGACGGTCTTGGCGAGACTGTCGAGTTGACCAGTGACGCTGGTAAGAGCGGGAACGGTGGAGATGGAAGTCTTGATCCATTCTGCTAGAAGCTGAGTTGCGGAGTAATCGAATACGTCGCCCGAGTTTCGCTTCTCAAGCAAAGTGAGGAGAATCGAAAGAGACTCCAGAGCAGAGATACGAAGCTGTCTATCAGCTTGATCATTCAGCAGGAATACAAGAGACTTACAATCGAGACGCTACCATCATCAAAGCCAAGTATGGCAGATAGTTGCTCCTGAAGAAGATGCCTGATTCCAGAGACCAATCCCCAAAGTTCGCTTCCTGCCATCTTGACTCGAGTTCGGCCAGAGGCAGCACGAGACGAGAGTGTCAAGATGCTCTTTGCGTGCTGGGGCAATTTCATCCAATCCTGCAGTTCCGAGATACGGGCGAGGTTGCGCATGAGTAGCTGGACGGAAGAGAAGATGGCGAAGGGGGTTGGGGTTTTGATGTTTGCATTGAGTGATGGGTCGATTGGCTTTATTGTCAGCGACGCATAGCTGTCAGGAAGAAGTAGGCTTACCAGAACGTCAAGTGAATTGGCCGAAGAGGTCTCTCGGTAAGCCGACATCGTGGGCGAAGTCAAGAACGCCAGGATAGCCTCGTAAGCAGGTCGAGTATTTGCCAATCTTCCATATCGTTCCAACAGAGCAATTGACCGAGCGGGCTGGCTGACGATCAGATTGGCTAAATCCGATGCCGACCCCTCTCGTGATCGATCGGAGAGGATCAACGTCCTCAACAAAGACTGATCCGCAAGAGCAGCAGAATAGATCTGCCTAGTCACTTCCAAAGGCTTCTCCACACACAATTCCACACCTCGATTCCTCATTGCCCTCGATAATTCTCCATGACGAGGATCGTAGGTCATGAACAACCTAAAGTCGGGGTGAGGAGTAATAATCTCTGGTGTTCCAGTTGAAGAACCCTTTTCAGAGAGGACAAGAACACCGTTCGACTCGCAGAGGGAATTGAGACGATCAAGGACAGATGGTGAGCAGAGATTAGCGTTCGAAAGGAGGAACCAGCCACCATTCCTTATTGTCGTTAGAAGCTCTCCGTCGATCCAAGCGAACCCGGTCGCGGTAGTACCAGTCTTGGCAAGGTGGTCCAGAGCGGCGGTAGCTTTGGTATTCTCCCCGCTGGATTGGAGGTACTGACGAGCGAGGGAGATAAAGGCGTCGAGGCGGTCATCATCGTCCGGTTTCGCTTTGATGGTAGCGGCTGATTTCCTCAGCTGCTCGAGCGCATTCGCCTTTTCGGCGCTAGAGTCGAAATCGTTCTTGACGGCGGCAGTAATGGCGTGAATGACACCATCGACTAGTCGACCAAGGTCTTGCTGTTCGAAACTACCGAGGATCTCGGAAGTATCGACTCCGGGGTGCATAGCGAATTCCCCTAAAGATCTGCCAGCTCCATCGGCAATAGCTTTGAGTAGACCCCTCTTTCCGCTGCCACTCTCGCCCGAGAGAATGACAAGCCATCCCATTTCAATACATTTGAGTACTGACTCGGCGAGGTCAAGCTGTTGATGAACGACCGAATTGTTGACGGAGGTACTTCCCGATCGTTGAACTAGGGAATGACCAATTTGGTAATGAGACGGAGTTATCGTAGCTTGGGGCCGAGGGAAGTCGTCCTGGATACCAAAGATTCTGACGAAAGCTTCAAGTACTGCTCGCCTGTCTTTCTCATTTCTAAATCGTTGGGTGTAAATGAGACGTAGGTATTCGACAGGATGATCGGAAGATTCGAGTCCGTTCTTGGAGCTGAGGAGCTTGAACCACCTGAACAAATCTCGCAAATTGAATTCCCATGGACTTCCTTCTCGTCCGATAGTCCTGCTGACCATTGTACTATCCCTTATGATCTCGTTGAAAGTGATCATTTGCTGAACGATCTCTTCGTCGCCGGGATAGAGATGTCGACAGATCATCAACAGGTCCTCGGGCGTATGTTCTTGGAGGTAGACTTTGGTGAATCGATTAAGGAATGATTTAGGTAATCCCTTCCTTCCGCCTCCTTGTTGTAGAGGATTCTGAGCTGCGAAGACTCTGAAGTCAGGATGCCTTTCGAAAGCTCGGCCTAATTCGGGGATGAAGACGGTTCCTCTATGGTCGAGAACAGCGTTCAGACCTTCCAATACAGTCTGGGACGCTAGATTCATCTCGTCAAGCAACACCCAGTCTCCTTTTTGCATAGCATCAAGGAAAGCGGCATCTCGCCATTGGAACTCTCCAGCTTGACCACCTTCGACGGGTAGGTCGGAACCGAATAAATCAATCAGATCGGTTTGATCGGACAAATTGATTCGCTGAAGTCGATGGCCGGATACTGCTGCTAGAGCAGAGACCAGCGATGTTTTGCCAACTCCTGGACTACCTTCAAGAAGGATGGCTTTGGGTAGCTGACATCCTCGTAGGACTCGCATGGCGTTGAGAGCGGTAGTGGGTGCCTCGAATCGGAACGCAGATATATCGATGACTTCGAAAGCGCCTCGAGGGATACCGAAACCACCAATCGATAATGCGGAATCATCCATGGAGACAGCGAGGTCGAGAGTAGGAGCATGACCTCCGAGCGAAGTAGCTAGCGTATCGAGTCGGTTCAAGCAATCTTTACGGAGGATGGCGACGGATGCGGCCGATTGCCCTCCGACTTGGGAAAGCGACTCGAGACCATCCACAAGAACCATCTGACCTCCATGATGGAATGCCTCGGTCACTTGTCGAAGCCCTTGTCCGTAAATGGAGTTACTGAACGTGACCCATGCCTCTTTGTCAGCACACACCCTTGAAGGTGAAGAGAAGGACTTACCAGGATATCTCGTAGACCCATACCTGCAGAATCACCAATCCTCTGCCCGAACCATCCAAAGAAATCCAAGATCCTTTCTCCGCAAACCCTCAATTCATCATGTTTCCAAGTAGAATCGATAATCTGCAATAGATCCTGTCGGTCGTCAAGGGGAGGAACCCAAATTTCCGTAAACCTATTCCTGAGAGCAGGTGATAGTTCCTTCTTTCCGAAATCACCACCTGGGTTCATGGTAGCAACGACATGGAATGAATCGTGAGCTTTCAAGGTAGCTTCATCGATATCGACACCTCCTTTCTCGGCGAGGACCAACGTACGTCCTGGCTCTAAGACGGAATTGAGACGCTCGAGAACGGAATCGTCGGCTAGAGAAACTTCATCTAGAAGCAGCAAATCACCAGCTGCCATGGCGTGTACGAGAGGTCCATCTGACCATTCGAACAATGCATTGAGAGCTTTCAATTCGGATTGACATGCTTTGATGATTGAGCTATCGATCTCCGGCTGCTTTCGTAGGTTATCACAGGCGGCCATGATCGCGTCGTCTGTCGCGGCGGGGTCGATGGGCATGTATTGAGCAAGAGTAGCGATGACTTTGGCTTTTCGTTCATGTCGATTCCTGACTGGTCGTTGAGATCCAAGTAGATCGGCAGTCTCCATATTCTGGTGACAATTGACGCCAACCAATTGCTGGTTGAAAGCCCTGGCGATGATCTCGCATACAGAGGTTTTACCACATCCAGTTTCTCCGACAAGGAGAACAGGTTCGTTGTGCGCCAAAGCGAATGCGACGAGTGAAAAGAGTCGTTGCATTGCCCTTGTCCAGACTAGCGTCGATTCGGGCATGGCGTCGAATGGCAATCGTCCCAATATACTTTCGGTAGGATTCTCGACGACTCGGTAGATCCTTGTTTCATCAACCGAAACTTTCATGATATCCTCAATGACCTTCTTGATGACAATCTTATCTTCATCCTGTCTAGCTCTTTCCGCGAGGAGCATGTACCCATCCTCTGCGAGTTGCTGATACCCTATAGCGCCCCTCTCTGCCCATCGGAAGAGATCACGAAGGGTAGCGAAAGACGACTTCGACTCGAATACTCGAGTAGCTTGTCGGCGGTGTCTCAGTTCCTCAAAGACCTGAACGATCTTCTTGGCGTAGGGTGGAGCAATTTGACATCGTTGACACAGAATAGTCTCGAGTTCATCTTTCGGCACATCATCAAAGTGGACTTCCAAGAATCGATTCCTGAAAGCTCGCGACAAGACTTTTCGACCGGCGTATAACCCTGGAGGATTCTGCGTAGCAAACAAGATAAAGTTGGGATGAGGTCGAATGACTTCTTGTGTCTCTGGTATGACGAGTTCTCGATTATCATCCAATAACCTATTTAACGCTTCTAGGACATCGGTTGGCGCGAGATTGAGCTCATCGAGGACGATCCAGTGACCTTGTCGAACGGCTGTGACGAGGAGACCTTCCTGGAAAACGAGATTACCAGTCTTGGGGTCTGTCACGTAGGTACCGAGGTATTCTTGAATATCGGTATGTTCGTGATTATTGATCCTTACAAATCGATGTCCAGTCTGTCGAGCGAGGAATTCGACTGCACTAGTCTTTCCTGCAGATGTAGGACCTTGAATGAGGACAGGGTATCGGTGAGTGAGGATAACTCGAGCTAGATCTGACAATTTAGCCTGGACGGATGGCGTAATGACATAACGCGAGTCGTTCGTGTCGGGTGGTAAAGGTCCTCTGCGAAGCCAGAATGGCCCGAATCGGATATAATCGTCCGCATCCGCCTGAGCTGGCAAGGAAGGAATCTGACCAAGAACAGCTCGAGCATTCTTCATCGGCGTAAGAAGGTGTCGTTCGCATACTTGATGTGCTTTCTTGGCGCTTGCCAGATCGAGCGACATGGTGAAAGCCATCAGACATCCTTCCCAAAGTCCTCTCCTCAGACCGAAGAGGGGAGCGGTATCGGTCGCGAATACGAGTGCTCGAGCGAGAGTACGCATACTGAAATGAGGAGCGACATTTGATCCGTCCACGATCTCCTTTCCAGCAGATAATCGCTTGAGTGTAGTATACATCTCGACCACATCGAGGATGACACCTTTATCGCCAGCGGCAGCATCGTTGATATATTGCGAGACAATAGTGATCAATGCTTCGCGATCGTCGTCGGGTGGGGGAACGTATAGCTCGGTAAATCTGTTTCGGAGATTGGGAGGTAGATCTTTCTTTCCAACATCGGTAGCTGGGTTCATACAAGCGAAAAGTCGGAAATCAGGATGTCGCTGAAGTGGCTCGACATCTCCTCGTTCAGTCAATACCAGCGAAGATGAGGATCCTTCGAGGATTGTAGCAATAGCTTCGAGCGTTTCCTGAGATGCCAAATTGACTTCATCAAGCAAGATCCTGGCCGTCAGTATGATACGTCATACATTTGAACCACTTACCATTCTCCAGAAACCAAAGCCTTGACTAAAGGACCCTCGACAAACGAAAACACCAACTTGGACTTCATCTTGACGTGATGTAGATCGAAATCGGCAACTTCCACAAGAAGGGATTGCCACTGAACAGCAAGTTTCGCAGCTTTGGCATTCACGACCTTTCTCCTTTTTCTCGGCGAATCCTCTCCATTCTCCTTTTGCTCCGTTGGGCTCAACTTATCGACGGCCCTCTTTGCTGAGGTAGACCAAAGTTCCGCACACCGTGCCCATTTCCTTCCTCCTAGAGCTTTTGCGGTCGCCTCGACATAAGCCCCATTCGTGGTCTTGCCCATACTGAACGATTCGCAGAAAAGATGTTGCCACTTGGCGTGAATTTGACGTGCGGCGACGGAGGCATCGATTGGTTTGAATCCACCCAAAAGGTCACTGCTTTCGGTTTGCATAGATAAATTGAGCGCAGTCAAAGGTTTCCGACAAGTATCGGCGATATACTGAACAGCAGTCGTTTTACCTGTTCCGGTCTCTCCCACCAGTAAGAGAGGTTCGGCGATAGCGATAGCAGCAGCGACTCGCTCGAGCAAGACCAAGGAAGGTTTCGTAAGTGCGAATGGTCGTGATGGAGCGGGAGCGGATCTCCGCTTCTCCGGTGCAGCTGTCGGCGTTGTAGTTCGCCCAATGAGCAATTTGCGAGAGGAGGGTGCGAGTTCAAGAGTGGGTTTTCGCCTATCCATCAATGATAAAGCTCGTTCTTCGTCCATGTTGATCCCCTCCGCTACCACTCTGAGCGTCTTCATCCTCTTGTCGATAGACGATGGTTTGGTATCGAGTGAAGCGATGAATATATCGGCAGCTTCAAGCATAACTTCATCTTGGAATGCTGGATTGGCGAATGGTCCAACTGAGGACGGGGCGGGAGGGTTGGACCTCTCGATACGTCCACACCATTTCTCCAGATCCCTCAGTCCTATACTCCTAGCTTTCACTTGACCGCTGATTTTGGCTAGTGGGCGCAGTTTCTGCCAGATGGAGACTAGGGGAGTAATGAGTTCAGCCGGTAGGGACGCGTATCGAGCCGACAAGATTTCGAAAATATCGGAATCGGTAGGTGCTTCCAGTACGACCTCGCGGAATTCCTGATGACCCAAGAAGATTGCAGGCGAGAAAGCATCAAGCGATGTAGATCGAGTGGCGAATATAGCAAATCCATCTCCAGCTTCTACCTTCCCTCTTCCAGGAATAGGCAATTCCGCTCTTCGCCCATGTCGCCCAGGTCTGAGACTCCTGGTGATACCAGCAATGGTGACCAGCATCTCCGTACTAGCCCGATCGATATCATCGAAAACGACCCATCGACCTGCCCTGACAGCTTTGGTCAAAGCTCCTTCCATCCATTCGAATGCACCCGGTTTGGTAGTTGAGGAGATGTACGTTCCGATCAAGCTTTTGACATCGATAGAAGTGTCTGCGAGTGGGATCGTCAAGATTCGGTGCGTTGGCTGAGCAGAAGGGTAGAGCTGGGTGCAAAGGTATTGCAGAACATGGGTTTTGCCGGATGAGGATGAGGAACTGAGCATGATTGGCAGGCCTAGTTGAATGGCGGGGACGATCTGAGATAGGGCAGTCGTAGATGATGCCGTCGCGACGTGGATGAACGGCTCGATGGCAGCATCAGAGGTGGCAGATAGACATAACCTGTCACCAAGGAGGATAGATCGTTTGCAAAGATCGCTCTCGCGTATCGTCGCAATTGTAACATTGTCGACTATGGGCGGCAAGGCGTGATCTAACAATCAGCTTCTGACGTGTTAGGTACAAATGAGCTCACATTCTGTCTCCCTCTTGGCTTCGTGAACGGGCAACAACCACCCATCGATCCACTTATCCCTAAATTCGCATCCCCCATCAACAAGCACGATTTCCTTTCCATAGAATACCCGCGCATCAGTGCCCTTGACATCCCCAATCCATTCCCTCTCAAGCTCCATCCTCTTCTCTTCGCTCAATCCCTGTTGTTTGGCAATGACCAGTATGCAGAGTAGTTTGACTCCCATGTCGGCGTGAGCTCGTAACTGAAGGAGCGGGGTGGTAGCCCATTCTAATCGAGTAGCGATATTTGGGTCGGCTGTGAGCAGGCGTAAATATGCTAAAAGGACGTTCTGGATACGTTCTGTAGACAGACTTGTCTGGCCAGTGAGAAGGGAAAGGGGTGAGCGCCGGAATGGCGATATGGTGATGAATGTATAGATCACACTACTTTATCAGCTCTGTTCAGAACAGGGGACGTACCTCCATAAGTCTGGTCTCAATGCTGCTAGTCCAGCTACTGTCACTAGCCTCGCCTCCCAATCGGCTGCACTCGAGCTATCCGTATTCTCTAGCCACCGAGCTAGTAAATCCGGTAAAATCGGTCCAAAAGCTGCAATAATGATATTTGAAAGCCCATCAACAGCCATCAAACCCGACAACGACTCGAGCAGAGCAGCGGTGCTAAGCTCATCATCCGTGTTGAAGGCGTAATCGAAAACCACCTGAGCGACATCGACAGGTAGACGAGGTTTCGAGCTGGAAGCAACTCCTAAATCCTGCAAGAGAAGCGAACATCGTTTATTTAAATCGAGGGCCAGGGGATGACTTGCGACTTCAGGGGATACTTCCAATACCGCTTCAATGGGTACTGTGTCGACCTCCATGCTGTTGGAGATTTTGTGAAGAGGTTGAACCTCTTGGTATAGGTATGTGATCAAATATTTAGCAGGTGGACATCGAGACGGTTCAAAATAATGGATAGGCACGGAGATTGAATGAACTCCGTCGCGGCTGACTTTAAGCTGACCGAGAGTTGGGTAGATGATGGAATAAGGATGCATGCATGACAATTAGTGCGGGAAGGTTCATTTTGGCTATGCATTGTTGGCTATATGATCTATGTCGAGATGCTCGGGTCAGAATGACTGATGGCTGAGTTCACTTGTACGATAGGCCTGAAACCAAACCTTTTCGCATATGACCGAAAGTTGATCTTGCATCATGACTTCCATACCCGAAGGCAGCCTGGAAGGGCTCTCGCCAGAATCGAAGCTTTGTCTACAGCGACTCGCCGAATATGAAGCACCACCACTACCCGAGTGTGCAAAGTCTCTCAAGTATATGAGCCATCACTGACAGACAGCTTCGGGGTCGTACGACAGGCTGCCGTTTTAGTGATCCTATTCCAACGACCCGGCGACGACAAGCTCTCTGTAGTTCTCACCACTCGAGCAAAGACTCTTCGGTAAGTAAGCACTTCTCATAGAGCTAATGGTAGTCGGCACCCATCACAGACTGCACTACCAGGAGGGAAAGTAGATCCGGAAGATCCTGACCCAATCCATACTGCCGTAAGTTCCACCTTCCGACCCGGACTGACAATCAGCGCCGAGAAGCGTTCGAGGAAGTTGCTCTACCGATTGATGCGGACCATCCTTCCATCCACCATGTCACTACCTTAGATCCCGTTCTGACGATTCTGCCTTTAAACGCTCACCTCAAGAATCACATCGTTGTCATCCGTAATCTTCTTTTCATCTGCCCTTCGGAACCAAGCTGACCAGGAAGCGGTCGTATGCTTCGTATCAGATCCGTCTCTTATTGACAAGCTGGAACCATATCCAGCCGAAGTCGATGCTATTTTCACCCATCCTCTCAAAGGGGTTCTCGAGGAAAAAGTCGACGGTGAGGATGCAGCAGGATTATCAGAAAAGGGAGGGGAGTGGTGGCCGTTCGCAGAAGAGTTCCATGTACGTTTTCCCCGCATTTGCTGTACTGATAGCAGTCCATCGAGGATAGAACAGGGGTAACAGGCGGATATAGGATGCATGTAGGATTTTCTTTTTGGTCAAGCTAACGATATAGCGATTCCGGACAAAGCATAGTCCTATCAAAGGTCTGACTTCCGACGTGTAAGCTGCTTTCGCCATGGTAGGACAAGACTAATGGATAGTCTGATCAATACTGCAAAGATCGCCTATGCCCGTGAACCCGAATACGACCATTTCGCGTCGCACCAACCACCATTCACGACTGCCATATCAAATATCGTTCTCGAGCTGCCGGATGTCCTGGAACGTGATCGACTGAGTCTACTAGCAGGGGAAGTCAAAGAGACTAGACCGCTTGAATGGGGTGGACCAGACCCCAGCGTCAGATGGCGTAGTGGGGAGGTATACGAGACTACCTAGTCATTAGTGATAAGAGAACCCAAATATATCATCGCATGTAGACATCATCAAGACAGTTTATATATGTACAGTGGAACAGGGGTCCGATCTACTCTTCTAATTGTTCTTCCATCTCTTCCTCCTGTTCTCCTTGATTCCACCAGCTGATCACTCCAAGACCAGATTCAGCTATCGAGGCCTACTCGTCAGCTTTATCCCAGAATCTAGAGGGCGACTAAGCTGGAACTTACCAAGATCTTGTATCCTGCCTTCTCCATAGCATCTTTCTCTGGCACCGTAGATTCCGGCTCCCCAGCTGCGTTATATACTGGCGGAGGTGCCGGTCTGACATCCTGCCATTCGACGGAATCTACTCGGAATCGTATACTTTCTCCTGGATCTAGATATAGTCGTTCTGATTGTCAGCTATAGCTTCTTCCCAGTAGGAGCAAAAATGTGACCTTCTGTGACTGTATTCATTATTTCTTGAGGGCTCAATATACGTTCATCATCCTGCAAGACCCAAAAGTATTTCTTCTCGACCGGATCACTGCCTATCAGCTCCTCCCGATGAACCAGAGAAACCCAGCTTACAAGATAGAATTAGGGGGTAGAAGGGCAGGCACGATATAGATATCACGGAAGAAGTCGACGCTTACTACATCATTAGGTTATCCTCGCATGAGGGATGAAGCCACTTACTTCTGATATATGATTTACTTGTCGAGATGATTTTGCCGGTAATGACTTCTCCAATGAAGGGGGCAAATAGCATTAGCCTGAATGATACTAGCCATCAGCTCGGATGGATGGTGCGGAAAGCAGCTGGACCAACCTTTATAATACATCATTCCATTTCCCCATGTCACCTTCCCGTCCTCGGCGGTCCAGACATCATACACCGAAAGAGCTAGGCCTTTATCGGGAACGAGCTTGTTAGAGAATCTGATTCATGAGCAAAGGACTTTGTCAATGCTAGAACAGTCAGGCGTACTTCTTATTCAAGGCATCCAAAATGACCGTTGCCTGAGGCAGCTCAAACGCAGTCGGGGCTACAGCCACAGTATCCTCGAAAATCAGCTTTGCCCCGGACAGCAAAAGGAAATAATAGCTCACCTTGATAGGTATAAGGACGAACATCCTCTAATAATTTATGCTATGTTTCCATCTGCCGTCTGTGTATATCGAGTCTAGAGGTCTACACCAGGACGAGAGAGGTCAGAAAGTTGACGCCTCCACTTCACACCCAAATTTAAAGACACGTCAAGTGTATCGGATATTTCCGAAGCGTCATTCGATTTTCTGCCTTTACCATGTCCACCAGGGGAATTGGTTTCAACAACAACCATATATCCAGTGTCGCAAAAGGTCGAAAGCAGTAAGAACGGTAGGACATATATCAAGAAGGATCGGATCGGTATCCAATCTTCGCGCTCTCTTTCGAATCTCCTATATCCGCCGAATCTAACCTGATAAGACGTCAAGATGGCTACTCACTATCCGATCTCATTCTCGTCGGCTTGGCTACCCGGATCATCTTCCAGCTCTGTAGCTTCCTCCTCAACCACTAGGATACCAGCCGCATCTCCATCGTCCGAAGTCCCACCATCGACATCTTCGCCGCCACAGAAGAAATCGTTATCGGGATGGAAACACTCTGCGGCCGGCAGGTGAGGACCTTCTCTCCCTCTGGCAGTCAGGGCTAACGTGATAGTGTAGGAGGAATGGCTGGTGCTATAGTTACCTCACCATTCGATGTGGTCAAGGTCAGCTTCTAGCTCCTGGGTCAAATTAAAAGCTGACTCGCAGACGCGACTACAATCTGATCTCTTCCGACATCATGCTCCAGAATCAGTAAAATCAGCCGCAGGAGCATCAACACGGACAGGAATCTCTGGCGGACTATATCAATTTGTGGATACGGTATACATCATGCGGTAAGTCACCTTTTCCTCGAGCTAGGAGTCAAGCTGATGGTTAGCCGTATAGCAACAGAAGAAGGATGGAAGGCGTTATATAAAGGTCTAGGACCGTCTCTAGTCGGTATTATACCCGC
>Ga0265780_10000768_pt1 | contig 48111 bp, 42 predicted proteins | sample P1T30metagenome_FD_192432 | JGI IMG/M metagenome (GOLD analysis project Ga0265780, IMG submission 192432) | Plant litter microbial communities from East Loma Ridge, Irvine, California - P1 T30 | ecosystem: Environmental > Terrestrial > Plant litter > Unclassified | place: USA: California... | reverse complement strand
CCTCAACGGACAAACTCCATACGATCGGCTCGATATTGTCTGGAATATTGACGACCAGGTTGCCGAACAGGCTGACATTCGACAAAAACAGCTTGAACGTCGCCATGTCGAAAACGCGCTGCCCCATGCTCACCTGCGATATCAGCCTGATCAGTACCGCGACGATAATGACGGGATAAATGCGCAGGATCCTATGCCAGAGAAATTCGAGCGAGGCGGTTTTCTCCAGGCTCAGAAAAATGACGAAGCCGCTCAGTAGAAAGAAGCTGCCGACACCAACGGCCCCAGCGAACGTAGCGAAATAGAACAAGGCGCTATCGGGAGGACACCCGGAAGCCTTCAATATGATGTGGTCGATCGCAACCAATAACGCAGCAATTCCACGAAGTGCATCCAGAGATTTTATTTTATGCATGCGACTCGTTCATGTTTGTGAAGTATCGACACTCGTCATGAAACGCTTCTTCTCAGAAATCAATGCGCAAACTGGAACAGGGATGCCGTGACAATCTCGGGAATGTCGGCTTTGAGCTTGATTGGGAAGTAGAGCGTGTCCGGAGGGAATCGAACCCCCGACCCGCAGCTTAGAAGGCTGCTGCTCTATCCAACTGAGCTACGGACACATGAAACCAAGTATACTTCAAATTTGCAACTAAATTAAGCCTGAATGGAAACCAGGGGGCCTGGTCCAAAAGGCTGTTGCAGTACCATCCGAACGATGGGCGGCATGGAAAGCCGCTGCAGGGAGTGATCTTATAATGAAAACGGGCCGTCGAAGACAGCCCGTTTGCAAGACGGTGGTCGGAGTACAAGGATTCGAACCTTGGACCCCCTGGTCCCAAACCAGGTGCGCTACCGGGCTGCGCTACACTCCGAGTGAGAGGATCATAACCCGCCGGACCCGAAGCGTCAACGCGCCTACGAGCACCTGACAAAACCTCCATGGCTGCGTTGCATCGTCTGGCCGTACTAGCGTACTGTCTTCGACGATGCGCCTTGCCCTGGAGGCTCTGTCAGGCGCCCTCAAGGGCTTCACACCTCGAAACGCGCGGCGATGCGCTTGGCCATGCTTTCCGCCAGGCCGGCTTCCTTGGCTTCGACCATCACGCGCACCAGCGGTTCGGTGCCCGACGGACGGATCAGCACGCGGCCCTTGTCGCCGAGTTCGCGCTCGACCGCTTCTTTTTCCGCCACGATGGCCTCGTGCTCGGTCCACTTGAAGCCCGGGGCGATGCGCACGTTGATCAGGGTCTGCGGATACAGCTTCAGGCCGGCGCAGCATTCCGCCAGGCTCTGCTTGCCGCGCTTGAGCGCGGTCAGGACCTGCAGGGCCGAGACGATGCCGTCGCCGGTGGTGTGCTTGTCCAGCGCCAGCAGGTGGCCGGAACCTTCGCCGCCGAGCAGCCAGCCGCGTTCCTGCAACAGTTCCAGCACGTAGCGGTCGCCGACCTTGGCGCGCGCGAAGCCGATGCCCATTTCCTTGAACGCGACTTCGAGCGCCATGTTGGTCATCAGGGTGCCGACGGCGCCCGCCACCGGGCCGGTCGCCATGCGCGCGCGCACCATCACGTACAGCAGTTCGTCGCCGTTGTAGAGGCGGCCGGTGGCGTCGCACATGATCAGGCGGTCGGCGTCGCCGTCCAGCGCGATGCCGAGGTCGGCCTTGTGCTCGACCACGGCCTGTGCCATCGCCTTGGGGGCGGTGGCGCCGACGCCGGCGTTGATGTTGAAGCCGTCCGGCTTGGTGCCCAGCTCGATCACTTCGGCGCCCAGTTCGTGGAATACGTGGGGGGCGATGTTGTAGGCGGCGCCGTGGGCGCAGTCGACCACGATCTTCAGGCCGCGCAGGTCCAGTTCGTTGGGGAAGCTGCCCTTGCAGAACTCGATGTAGCGGCCCTGGGCGTCGCGCAGGCGGGTGGCGCGGCCCAGTTTTTCGGAGGCCACGCAAGCCATCGGCTGGTCGATGACGTCTTCGATTTCCAGCTCGACCGCGTCCGGCAGCTTGGTGCCGTGTTCGGAGAAGAACTTGATGCCGTTATCCTGGAACGGGTTGTGCGAGGCCGAGATCACGACGCCGGCCTGCAGGCGCAGCGCGCGCGTCAGGTAGGCGATGGCCGGGGTCGGCATCGGGCCGGCCAGCATCACGTCCACGCCGGCGGCCGAGAAGCCCGCTTCCAGCGCGGCCTCCAGCATGTAGCCGGAGATGCGCGTGTCCTTGCCGATCAGCACAGTCGGGCGCCCGCGTGGGCCGGTACTGCCCTTGGCCAGCACTTTGCCGGCCGCATAGCCGAGACGCATCACGAAGTCCGGGGTGATGGGGGCTTCGCCGACCAGGCCGCGTACGCCATCCGTACCAAAATATTTACGTGCCATTCAATTCTCGCTTGTCATTTCATTATTCGTCATGGCCGCCTGCCACACCTTCAGCGCGTCCACCGTCTCTGCCACATCATGGACCCGCACGATACGCGCGCCCTGCGCTACCGCAGCCAGCGCGCCGGCCAGGCTGCCGGCCAGGCGCTGCTCGACCGGACGGCCGGTCACGGCACTGAGCATCGACTTGCGCGACAGTCCGGCCAGGACCGGCGAGCCCAGTTCTTTTTGCATTTTAGAAATGCCGCGAAGCAAAGCGTAATTATGCTCGACAGTCTTGCCAAAACCAAATCCCGGGTCAATCGTGACGCGCTCGCCCGCGATGCCGGCCGCCAGCAGCGCGTCGATCCGCGCGCGCAGGAAGGCGCTCACCTCGCCCACCACATCGGCATAATCGGGCTGGGACTGCATGTCCTGCGGCGTGCCCTGCATGTGCATCAGGCACAGGCCGCAATCGCTGTCGCGCACCGCCTCCACGGCGCCGGGCGCGCGGAAACCGTTGATGTCGTTGATCATGTCGGCGCCGGCGATGATGGCTTCGCGCATGACGTCCGGCTTGCAGGTGTCGATCGAGAGCGGCACGCCCAGTTCGCGCAAGGCGTAGATCACCGGCATCACGCGCTGCAGTTCTTCCTCGACCGGCACGCTGGGCGAACCCGGCCGGGTCGATTCGCCGCCGATGTCGATGATGTCGACCCCGTCCCGGATCATGCGCTCGGCGCCCTCCAGCGCGAATTCGAGCGCATGGTGGCGGCCGCCGTCGGAAAAGGAATCGGGGGTGACGTTGAGGATGCCCATGACCAGCGGACGCTTGGCCAGGTCGAAGCCGAAGCGGCCGCATTGAAAATACTGACGTTTCATGACAACAGCTAATAAAAAGACAATGAGTCGATAATAAAAAAGGCACCCGCTGGGTGCCTTTTCGTGGTGCTCGTGCTGTGCGGCAGCCGGTGAATCAGCGCTCGGGATCGAACGCGGATCAGGCCGGTGCCGGGGCGTTGGTCGCCACGCCGCCCGAACCGTCGCCGCTGGACGGACGCTTGGTCAGCTGGACCGACTTCGGCGGCGTCGGCTGGCGGCCGGCCATGATGTCGTTGATCTGGTCGGCGTCGATGGTTTCCCATTCCAGCAGGGCCTTGGTCATGATTTCGACCTTGTCGCGGTTTTCTTCGAGCAGGCGGCGCGACAGTGCGTACTGGGTGTCGAGGATGCTGCGGATCTCGGCATCGACCTTTTGCTGCGTCGCTTCGGAGATCGTCTTGACCGAACCGCCGAAGAAGCCTTCGTTCGGATCGTCCTCATAGACCATCACGCCCATGCTGTCGGACATGCCGAAGCGAGTCACCATCGAGCGGGCCAGCTTGGTGGCGCGGGCGAAGTCGTTCGAGGCGCCGGTCGACATCTGGCCGACGAAGATCTCCTCGGCGATGCGGCCGCCGAACAGGATCGAGATCTCTTCCAGCATCTTGTCCTTGTAGCCGGACAGGCTGTCGTGTTCCGGCAGCTGCCAGGTCAGGCCCAGCGCATAGCCGCGCGGCATGATCGTGACCTTGTGCACGGGATCGGCCTTCGGCAACAGCTTGGCGATGACGGCGTGGCCCGACTCGTGGTAAGCCGTGTTGCGGCGCTCTTCCTCGCGCATCACCATCGACTTGCGCTCCGGACCCATGTAGATCTTGTCCTTGGCATCCTCGAAGTCGATCATCTCGACCAGGCGCTTGCTGCGGCGCGCGGCGAACAGCGCGGCTTCGTTGACCAGGTTGGCGAGATCCGCGCCCGAGAAGCCCGGGGTGCCGCGCGCCAGGATGTCGGCTTTCACGTCGGTGCCGATCGGCACTTTACGCATGTGCACGTTCAGGATCTGCTCGCGGCCGCGGATGTCCGGCAGGCCGACCATCACCTGGCGGTCGAAACGGCCCGGACGCAGCAGCGCCTTGTCCAGCACGTCGGCGCGGTTGGTGGCGGCGATCACGATCACGCCGGAAGACGCTTCGAAACCGTCCATCTCGACCAGCAACTGGTTCAGCGTCTGTTCGCGCTCGTCGTTGCCGCCGCCCATGCCGGCGCCGCGGTGGCGGCCGACGGCGTCGATCTCGTCGATGAAGATGATGCAGGGCGAGTGTTTCTTGGCATTCTCGAACATGTCGCGGACACGGGAGGCGCCCACGCCGACGAACATCTCGACGAAGTCGGAACCCGAGATCGAGAAGAACGGCACTTTCGCTTCGCCGGCGATGGCGCGCGCCAGCAGGGTTTTACCGGTACCCGGGGGACCGACCATCAGCACGCCGCGCGGAATGCGGCCGCCCAGTTTCTGGAACTTGGTCGGGTCCTTCAGGAAGTCGACGATCTCGCCGACTTCTTCCTTGGCCTCGTCGCAGCCGGCGACGTCGGAGAAGGTCACGGTGTTGTTGGTTTCATCCATCATGCGCGCCTTCGATTTGCCGAACGAGAACGCCCCGCCCTTGCCGCCGCCTTGCATCTGGCGCATGAAGAAGACCCAGACGCCGATCAGGAGCAGCATCGGGAACCAGGAAATGAAGACTTGTTGCAGGAACGACGGCTCTTCCGGCGGTTTGACGTCGAAGCGGACGTTGTTGTCGCGCAGGTCGCCGATCAGGCCGCGGTCCAGCATGGTCGCGGTGGTGCGGACCTTGGAGTCGTCGGTGCGGGTCGCGGTGATGCTGGACCCCTCGATGACGACATCCTTGATTTTCTTGGCCTTGACGTCATCGAGCAGCTCGGAATAAGCAATGGTCTTGCTGCCGCCCGCGGTGCTGTGGCTGTCGAACTGCTTGAACAGCATGAACAACAGCAGCGCGACCACCACCCAGATGGCGGATTTGGAAAACATATTATTCACGAAAACTCCTCTGATGCGGATGCATCTTTTCCCATTTTTTCAAAGGCGGATTTTACCGCAAAAGCGGGCCGTGCCTCGCACACCCACTTATGATGCCTAGCCGACACTATAACGGGTTTTGATGACTACCGCGCACGAAACGCACCGAAACGTTGCCGGTGCCCGCGATGGGCCTGTATTCACCCATTGCCCTCCGCTGATGTGCGGTTGCGCTCCCAAATATCAAGGGTGGGAAACGGATGTTTCCGCTTGTTTCGGCGTTTTTTATTGCGCTGGATTCTTCAGACCACGCCCGAGCAAAAAGATTTCCGAAGATTTGTCGCGGCTTGCTTTCGGCTTGATCTGTTTGACAACCTTGAACTCGGTACGGAAACGCTCAAGGATCTGCGTGAATCCCATGTCCTTGAAGCATTTCACTAACAATGCGCCGGACGGCTTGAGATGCATTTGAGAAAACTCAATGGCGAGATCGATCAAATTCTCCATGCGCGCCGCATCCGCCGACGGGATGCCGGACAGGTTGGGCGCCATGTCTGACAGCACCAGGTCGGCCATCCGCCCTTCCAGGATCCCGCTCAGTTCATCGAGCACGCTCTCTTCGCGGAAATCGCCCTGGATAAAGTGCATGTCTGCGATCGGTTCCATCGGCAACATGTCCAGGCCGATCATCGTGCCCTTGATGCCGCCTTCGTCGCCGCCGGCCAGCTTGCGCCGCGTGTACTGGCCCCAGCTGCCCGGCGTGCAGCCGAGGTCGACGATGACCTGGCCGGGCTTGATCAGCTTTTCGGCCTCGTCGATTTCCTTGAGTTTGTAGGCCGCACGGGCCCGGTACCCCTCTTTCTGTGCCAATTTGACATAGGGGTCGTTAATGTGGTCGTGTATCCAGTTTTTGTTGAATTTGTTCTTGGCCATTCGCGTAGAATACTGCTTTTATAGGTACATCTAAAATTATTATGATCAAGTTAACACCGGCCGAGCGTGCCGCTTTGCGTGCGGAAGCCCACGGACTCAACCCTGTCGTCATGATCGGCGAAGCCGGCCTGACCGAGGCCGTCATGAAAGAAATCGCGTCCAGCCTCGACGCGCACGGCCTGATCAAGGTCCGTGTGTTCGGCGACGACCGCGAAGCGCGCATCGCGATCTACGAACGCGTCTGCGAAGAGCTCGAAGCGGCGCCGGTGCAGCATATCGGCAAACTGCTGGTGCTGTACCGTCCCAAGAAGGACGCCGTCAAGGAACGCTCCACCAAGACCGGCAAGGGCATGCGCGAAGTCACCATCGTCAAGCCCAGCCCGAGCGGCACCAAGAAGCCGAGCGTTACCAAGGTACTGCTGAAGGGGAACGAGCGCGTGACCCAGGGCGGCAACATCAAGCGTGCCAAGACGCGCCAGGCCAGCACCAAGAAGACCGCACTGAAATAAATCGGCGCGCTTCAAAAAACAACCGGGGCCGATGCCCCGGTTTTTTTTGCCCCTGCATTGTGCACAACTCAGCGGCTCTTGATCACGAGAACCGCACCCAGCACGGTCTCGATCAGGTACAGCAGCTGCGACACCCCGTGCAGGGCCGCGAAGGTGCCCCACTGCGGCGAAGCCCTCACCCCGCCCGGCCCGGCCGCTGCGCGAATCGCCGCCATCATCGGCTGCAGGCCCAGGTAGACCGCCAGGCTGCACGCCAGCATCCCGACGATGCAGATCCACAGCCAGCGCCGGCGCTTCGCGTCGAGGTCGGTCGAGCGCGCCACCAGGCATGCCAGCAGCACGGCCAGCGCGACGGCGAGCCAGGCTTCGCGGGTCAGCATGACGGCGACCACGTTGCCGGCCCCGGTGCTGTCCAGCACGGCGAACGCGCTGGGCGCGGCCAGGTAGCTGACCGCCCACACGCTGCCGGCCCACAGGGCGGCCAGCAGCAGGCGCAAGTTGGGAACCAGACGCGTCAGCGACATGCGCTCAGACGTAGCGGACTTCCAGGATTTCGTATTCGCGCGGACCGGACGGGGCCTGGACTTCGACCACGTCGCCGGCGTACTTGCCGATCAGGGCGCGTGCGATCGGCGAGGTCACCGACACCTTGTTCTGCTTGAGGTCGGCTTCGTCCATGCCGACGATCTGGTAAGTGACCTTCTGCGCCGACTCCAGGTCTTCGAGGTCGACGGTGGAAGCGAACACCACGCGGCCTTCGGCGTCCAGCGTGGTCGGATCGATGACCTGGGAGGTGCTCAGCTTCGATTCCAGTTCCGCGATGCGGCCCTCGACGAAGGCCTGGCGCTCCTTGGCGGCATCGTATTCTGCGTTTTCGGACAGATCGCCATGCGAACGCGCTTCGGCGATCGCGTCGATCACGTTACGGCGCTCCTTGGTCTTGAGCTGGTGCAGTTCCTCTTTCAGGAGTTCGGCGCCATGTTTGGTCAATGGAGTGTTCATGGTTGGTCTTTTGAGTGCAAAAGTGAAAACCACAGAGCCGCACGGCGCCAGCCGCGCGAACTCTGTGGTCCGAGGTTACTGCTTGAGCCTTAGTTTAAGGTTTTATGCAGGCCTTGTAAATCATACACACGCAACTCGTCCAGGTGACGCATGCCCTGCACCGCCGCCTCGGCGCCGGCGATGGTCGTGTAGGTCACGACGCGTGCCTGCAACGCCGAGGTGCGGATGGTGCGCGAGTCGGCGATCGCATTGCGCTTTTCCTCGACCGTGTTCACCACCATCGCGATCTCGTGGTTCTTGACCATGTCGACGATGTGCGGACGGCCCTCGACCACCTTGTTCACCGGCGAGACCGGGATGCCGGCGGCGGAAATCACCGCGGCGGTGCCCTTGGTCGCCACCAGTGTGAAGCCCAGCTCGACCAGGTCGCGCGCCAGCTTGACGGTGCGCGGCTTGTCGGACGACTTCACCGACAGGAACACGCGGCCCGAGGACGGCAGGTTGATGCTGGCCGCCAGCTGCGACTTGACGAAGGCTTCGCCGAAGGTGGTGCCCACGCCCATGACTTCGCCGGTCGACTTCATTTCCGGGCCGAGGATGGTGTCCACGCCCGGGAATTTCACGAAGGGGAACACGGCTTCCTTGACGCTGTAGAACGGCGGCACGACCTCTTTCGTGATGCCCTGCGAGGCCAGGGGCTGGCCGACCATGCAGCGCGCCGCGATCTTGGCCAGCTGCAGGCCGGTCGCCTTGGACACGAAGGGCACGGTACGCGAGGCGCGCGGGTTCACTTCCAGCACATACACGGTATCGACCGTCTTGCCGTCGACTTCCTGCTGCTGGATCGCGAACTGCACGTTCATCAGGCCGACCACGTCCAGGCCCTTCGCCATCAGCGAGGTCTGGCGCTTCAGCTCATCGATGGTCTCCTGCGACAGCGAGTACGGCGGCAGCGAGCAGGCCGAGTCGCCCGAGTGCACGCCGGCCTGTTCGATGTGTTCCATCACGCCGCCGATGAAGGTGGTCTCGCCGTCGGAGATGCAGTCGACGTCGACTTCGATGGCGTCGTTCAGGAAGCGGTCCAGCAGCACCGGCGAATCGTTCGACACCTTGACCGCTTCGCGCATGTAGCGCTCGAGGTCGCGCTGCTCATGGACGATCTCCATCGCGCGGCCGCCCAGCACGTACGAAGGACGCACGACCAGCGGATAGCCGATCTCGGTGGCCAGGGCCAGTGCCTCGGCTTCGGTGCGCGCGGTGCGGTTCGGCGGCTGGCGCAGGCCCAGGTCCTGCAGCAGCTTCTGGAAGCGCTCGCGGTCTTCGGCGGCGTCGATCATGTCCGGCGAGGTGCCGACGATGGGCACGCCGTTGGCTTCGAGGTCCAGCGCCAGCTTCAGCGGGGTCTGGCCGCCGTACTGCACGATCACGCCGACCGGCTTTTCGATCTCGACGATCTCGAGCACGTCTTCCAGCGTCAGCGATTCGAAGTACAGGCGGTCCGAGGTGTCGTAGTCGGTCGACACGGTCTCGGGATTGCAGTTGACCATGATGGTCTCGTAGCCATCTTCGCGCATCGCGAGGGCCGCGTGCACGCAGCAGTAGTCGAATTCGATACCCTGGCCGATCCGGTTCGGGCCGCCGCCCAGCACCATGATCTTCTTCTTGTCGGTCGGGTTCGACTCGCATTCCTCGTCGTACGTGGAATACATGTAGGCGGTGTTGGTCGAGAACTCGGCGGCGCAGGTGTCGACGCGCTTGTACACCGGGCGGATGCCCAGCGCGTGACGGCGCTCGCGCACCGCGGCTTGCGTGGTGTGCATCAGGAAGGCGAGGCGGCGGTCCGAGAAGCCCTTCTGCTTCAGTTTATACAGCGTCGGCTTGTCGAGCGACTCCAGCTTCTGGTGATCCAGCCACAGTTCGATGTCGACGATTTCCTTGATCTGGATGAGGAACCACGGATCGATCTTGGTCAGGCCGTGCACTTCTTCCAGCGTGAAGCCTTGCGCGAAGGCGTCGCCCACGTACCAGATGCGTTCCGGACCCGGCTCGCCCAGCTCCTCTTCGATGACTTCGCGGTCGCGCGTCTTTTCGTTCAGGCCGTCCACGCCCACTTCCAGGCCACGCAGCGCCTTCTGGAAGGATTCCTGGAAGGTGCGACCGATGGCCATGACTTCGCCGACCGATTTCATCTGGGTGGTCAGGTGCTTGTCCGCGGCCGGGAATTTCTCGAAGGCGAAGCGCGGGATCTTCACGACCACGTAGTCGATCGAAGGCTCGAACGAGGCCGGGGTCGCGCCGCCGGTGATCTCGTTGCGCAGCTCGTCCAGCGTGAAGCCGACCGCCAGTTTCGCCGCCACTTTCGCGATCGGGAAGCCGGTGGCTTTCGAGGCCAGCGCCGAGGAACGCGACACGCGCGGGTTCATCTCGATGACGATCATGCGGCCGTCCTGCGGGTTGATCGCGAACTGCACGTTCGAGCCGCCGGTGTCGACGCCGATCTCGCGCAGCACCGCGATCGAGGCGTTGCGCATGATCTGGTATTCCTTGTCGGTCAGCGTCTGCGCCGGCGCGACGGTGATCGAGTCGCCGGTGTGGACGCCCATCGGATCCAGGTTTTCGATCGAGCAGATGATGATGCAGTTGTCCGCCTTGTCGCGCACCACTTCCATCTCGTACTCTTTCCAGCCCAGCAGCGACTCTTCGATCAGCAGTTCCGAAGTCGGCGAGGCTTCCAGGCCGCGCTTGCAGATCGCTTCGAATTCCTCTTCGTTGTAGGCGATGCCGCCGCCCGAACCACCCATCGTGAACGAGGGACGGATGATGACCGGGAAACCGAGCCCGCGCTGAACCGCGCGCGATTCGTCCATCGTATGGGCCACGCCGGACTTCGCCGAACCGAGGCCGATCTTGGTCATCGCATCCTTGAACTTGGAGCGGTCCTCGGCCTTGTCGATGGCTTCCGGCGACGCGCCGATCAGCTCGACCTCGTACTTGTCCAGCACGCCGTGGCGGTGCAGGTCGAGCGCGCAGTTCAGCGCGGTCTGGCCGCCCATGGTCGGCAGGATCGCGTCCGGACGCTCCTTGGCGATGATGCGCTCGACCACCTTCCAGGTGATCGGCTCGATGTAGGTGACGTCGGCCGTTTCCGGGTCGGTCATGATGGTCGCCGGGTTCGAGTTGACCAGGATGACCTTGTAGCCCTCTTCGCGCAGGGCCTTGCAGGCCTGGGCGCCGGAGTAGTCGAACTCCACCGCCTGGCCGATGACGATCGGGCCCGCGCCGATGATCAGGATGCTTTTGATATCACTACGTTTTGGCATTTATTTTTCTCCGCGGGCGGCACTCACGTGCTTGTTCATGTTGCTGATAAAACGGTCGAACAGGTAGGACACGTCGGTCGGCCCCGGCGAGGCTTCCGGGTGGCCCTGGAAGCAGAACGCCGGCTTGTCGGTACGCTCGAAGCCCTGCAGCGAGCCGTCGAACAGCGAGACGTGGGTCACGCGACAGTTGTCCGGCAGGGTCGCCTGGTCCACCGCGAAGCCGTGGTTCTGGGACGTGATCAGGACCTGCCTGCTGTCCAGGTCCTGCACCGGGTGGTTGGCGCCGTGGTGGCCGAACTTCATCTTGACGGTCTTCGCGCCCGAGGCCAGCGCCATGATCTGGTGGCCGAGGCAGATGCCGAAGGTCGGGATGCCGGTCTCGATCAGTTCGCGCGTCGCGTCGATCGCGTAGTCGCAGGCGGCCGGGTCGCCGGGGCCGTTGGCCAGGAAGATGCCGTCCGGGTTCAGTGCCAGTGCGTCGGCTGCCTTGGCCTGGGCCGGCAGCACCGTGATCTTGCAACCGCGCTCGGCCAGCATGCGCAGGATGTTGCGCTTGACGCCATAGTCGAAGGCGACCACGTGGAATTGCGGGTTGTCCTGCTTGCCGAAGCCTTCGCCGAGCTTCCACTCGGTCTGATCGAATTCATAGGACTCCTTGACCGACACGACCTTGGCCAGGTCCATGCCGTTCAGGCCCGGGAAGGAGCGCGCCAGTTCCAGCGCCTGCGCTTCCGACGGTTCGTTGCCCTGGGTGCCGGTCAGGATCGCGCCGTTCTGTGCACCCTTCTCGCGCAGGATGCGGGTCAGCTTGCGCGTGTCGATGCCGGCGATGGCCACCGTGCCTTCCGACTTCAGGTAGTCCGACAGCGATTGGGTCGAGCGGAAATTCGACGCCAGCAGCGGCAGGTCGCGGATGATCAGGCCGGCGGCGTGGACTTTCGAGGCTTCCACGTCGGCCGGGTTCACGCCCTGGTTACCGATGTGCGGGTAGGTCAGCGTGACGATCTGGCGCGAGTAGCTGGGGTCGGTCAGGATTTCCTGGTAGCCGGTGATGGCGGTGTTGAACACCACCTCCCCGATCGTGTGACCGGCGGCGCCAATCGAATATCCTTTGAAAATGGTTCCGTCTGCGAGGGCCAGGATGGCTGGAACAGCTGGGCCGGAAAAAAATGGCGGCAAGGGCAACTCCCGTTAAAGTTGCCGTAGCTGCGCCACGTCAGACCGGCCTGAACGAGTGTGGGTGTGGGGACGCCCAGGGTGTTACAGGTCGTTAAGAAAGAGGAATGGGTGGGTCGTCGCTACGGCATTGAATTGATGGCTAAACTTCTGAATTATAACGCGAATTCGCCTGGCCGGCAATCACCGCCCGTCCTGGCCCACCCTTGATTCCACCAAGAAAACCGGCTTACAGGCCCAGCGCGGCGATGCCGGCTTTGGCGATCTGCACGTCCTCGGCCGACTTCACGCCCGAGACGCCGACCGCGCCGACCGTGTGGCCATCGACCAGGATCGGCACGCCGCCTTCCAGCATGCCGTCCAGTTCCGGCGCGCGCAGGAAGGAGAAGCGGCCGTTGTTGATCAGGTCTTCGTAGATCTTCGACTCGCGGCGGCCCAGCGCGGCGGTCTTGGCCTTTTCCGGCGCGATGTGGGCGGACACCGGCGCGGCGCCGTCGAGGCGCTGCAGCCAGAGCGGATGGCCGCCATCGTCGCAGATCGCGATCACGACCTTCCAGCCATTCGCGACAGCTTCCTGCTCGGCGGCGGCGGCGATCTTCTTGACGTCTTCCAGGGTCAGGACGGGTTTGGTTTGCATCTGTGTGCTTCCTTGCTTTGTTGTGAGTGATGAATCAGCGGACCGGCGCGGGACTGAACTGCTTCGCCTTGAGCTTCGCCTTCAGTTGCGCCATGACCGAGGCGGTGGCCTGCTCGCCGGCCAGCACGGCCAGGTTGCGGCCATTGAAATCGGCGCTGCCCATGGTGCCCAGCGAGGGCGTGACCACGACGTCGGCATCCTTCAGCTCGAGCTGGTTGATGCGCTGGCCCATGATGGTGAAAGTCTGCATCAGGACGTCGACCGAGCTGGCCGTCGCCTGCGCTTCGGTGGCGCTGGAGATGTTCACGGCGATGATGAATTCGGCGCCCATCTCCTTCGCGAAGCGCACCGGCACCGGCGCCACCAGGCCGCCATCCACGTAGGTGCGTCCGCCGATGCTCACCGGCTGGAACACGCCCGGCACGCTCGACGAGGCGCGCACGGCAAGACCCGTGTTGCCGCGCCTGAACAGGATCGGCTGGCCGGTCTTGAGGTCGGTGGCGACGGCGCCGAACGGGATCTTCAGCTTTTCGAGGGGCTGGTTCTTGACGGTCTTGTTCACGTACAGCTGCAGCGCCTCGCCCTTCAGCACGCCGGGAGACTTGCTGAAGAAGGGCAGCGCCCAGTCCGAGATCGAGGCCTCGTCCATCTCGAGCGCCATCTTCTGCAGCTGGAAGCCGTTGTAGCCGGCGGCGTACATCGCACCGACCACCGAGCCGGCGCTGGTGCCGACCACGATGTCGGGGACGATGCCCTGCGCTTCCAGCGCCTTGATCACGCCGATGTGGGCGAAGCCGCGCGCGGCGCCGCCGCCGAGGGCGAGGCCGATCTTCACGTGGCGGGCTACAGGTGTAGGCGCTGGAACCGGGGCGGCTGCCTGCGGCGGCGCGGGCGGGGTGGAACCGCAGCCGGCCAGCAGGATCGCGGCGGCCAGGGCGGAGAGCGTGGAGCGGCGGGAGAGGGTCATGCGGAATCGGGAACGGGTAAAGCGGAGATTGTAACCCGTTCCAACGGCAGCGCGGTGCGCAGAACTTGGATCCCCGCCTTCGCGGGGATGACGTTTTAGTGCAGCGGGCCGAAAGTCAATGCAACCATAAACACGCGCCCTCAAACCGTCGCCCCTGCGCAGGCAGGGGCCCAAGTGACCTAGAATTACCCAGGCAAGGACGTATTCGGCAAGGAAGCCGTAAATACACTCCCCTTCCCCGGCGTCGAGCGAATGGACAGCTTGCCACCATGGCGCAGCAGCACGTGCTTGACGATCGCCAGCCCCAGCCCGGTCCCCTGGGTCTCGCGCGAACGGCTCTTGTCGACCCGGTAGAAACGCTCGGTCAGGCGCGCGATGTGCTGCTCGTCGATGCCGATGCCGTTGTCGCAGACTTCGAAGCGCAGGTCGTTCGGGCCGCGCAGCCAGTGCAGGCGGATGGTGCCGCCGGTTGGGGTGTAGCGCACCGCGTTGCTGGCCAGGTTGCCGAAGGCCGAGCGCAGTTCGTCCATGCTGCCCATGATGTCCGGGCCGTCCACCGTGACCTCGACGATGTGTCGCCCGCCCGACAGCGCGCGCGCATCGTTGGCCACCTGCTCGACCAGCGCCTCCAAGTCCACCCGTTCGCGCTTGAGCGGGTACTCGTCGGACTCCAGGCGCGACAGCGTCAGCATGTCCTCGATCAGGCGCTGCATGCGCTCGGCCTGCTCCGTCATCAGGGTCAGGTGGGCGGTGCGGGTGCGCTCGTCCAGGCCGGGGTCGGCCATCGCGATTTCCAGGAAGCCGACGATGACGGTCAGCGGCGTGCGCAGTTCGTGCGAGGCGTTGGCGATGAAGTCGCGCCGCATCGCTTCGATGCGGTCGCTCTCGGTGGCGTCGTGCGTCACCAGGATCTGGCGGCGGTTCTCGAAGGGGATGATCTGCACCACCAGCTTGCGGCCGCGGATCGACAGCGTCAGCGGCTGCTCGTAGCGGCCCAGGATGATGTAGTCGATGAATTCGGGATGGCGCACCAGGTTGGTCACGCGCCGGCCCTTGTCGCGCTCCAGCGTCAGGCCGAGGTGGCGTTCGGCCGCCGGGTTGCACCACTCCAGCAGCAGCACGTCGTCCATGATGGCCACGCCTTCCGGCAGCAGCTGCATGGCCTGGCGGAAGCGCGCCAGCCACTCGGCCAGCTCGTCCTGGTGGCGCTCGTCGTCGCGCCGCAGGCGGTACAGGCGCGCGAACACCTCGGTCCAGGCGCCCCACCCGTCCGGCAGGCGGCTCGAATGCGGATGGTCCAGCCATTCGCCCAGCTGGTGCAGGTAGTTCAGCTGCACGAACAGCAGCACGATCGTGATGGCCAGCGCCAGCGACAAGCCGGCCACCGGGCCGGCCATCCACCAGACCACGCCGGACCCGGCCAGCAGCAGGCCGAGGCGCAGCATGGCCGGCACCCAGAACAGCAATTTCGGATTCAAATGGGGGACCTCAGATCTCTTTTTCGGTCAGCATGTAGCCGACGCTGCGCACGGTCTTGATCAGCTTTTCCGCCTCCTTCAGGGCCTTGCGCAGGCGCAGGACATGGACGTCGACGGTGCGCTCCTCGACCGCGGAAGCGTCGCCCCAGACCTTGTCCAGCAACTGGCTGCGCGAGAACACGCGCTCGCGGTGCGCCATCAGGAACTTGAGCAGGCGGTATTCGGCATTGCCCATGTCGAGCTGGCGGCCTTCGAGCGTGACCGTGCAGCTGGCCGGGTCGAGCGTGACCGGGCCGGCCGACAGCGGCGCCTCGGCCAGGTGCGGGCTTTTCCGGCGCAGCAGCGCCTTGGAGCGGGCCAGCAGCTCGCGCGGCGAGAACGGCTTGGTGACGTAGTCGTCGGCGCCGTTGTTCAGGCCCGCGATCTTGTCTTCTTCCATGCTCTTGGCGGTCAGCATGATGACCGGGATGTCCTGGAAATCGCGGTCGCCGCGCAGGCGCGACAGCAGGCGCAGCCCGCTCTGGTCGGGCAGCATCCAGTCCAGCAGCAGCAGGTCCGGGCGTCCATGCACGATGGAATCCCAGGCCGCCGCCACGCTCATGGCCGAACGCACTTCCCAGCCGGTCTCGCGCAGCGAATAGCTCACCAGCTCGATGATGGCCGGCTCATCCTCGACGATCAGGACACTCGTGTTGGACGCCATCGATCAGCCTTCTGCGCGTTCGGTGGCCAGGACCTTGCTGTGGCGGATGTCCCTGCCTTCGACCACGTAGATCACGTATTCGGCGATGTTCTTGGCGTGGTCGCCGATGCGCTCGATGGCCTTGGCCACCCACAGCGTGTCCAGCGCCGACGAGATGGTGCGCGGGTCTTCCATCATGAAGGTGATCATGTTGCGCAGGATGGTGCGGAATTCGTAGTCGATCTCGTCGTCCTGGGCGATGATCTGCAGCGCTGCCTTGCCGTCCAGGCGGGCAAAGGCGTCCAGCGCATCGTGCAGCATGTCGGCGGTGGCGCGCGAGATGGTGCGCACGATGTCGTAGTGGTTGAAGCTGACCATGCCGCGCTCGTGCAGGCTCTTCGCGGTACGCGCGATCTTGGTCGCTTCGTCGCCGATGCGTTCGAGGTCGGTGATGACCTTGATGGTCGCCATCACGGTGCGCAAGTCGTTCGCGGTCGGCTGGCGGCGCACGATCAGGTGGCTGCAGGCGTCGTCCAGCTGCACTTCGAGCTGGTTGACGGCGTGGTCGTCGGCCATCACCTTGTCGGCCAGTTCCTGGTTGTCGACGCGGAAGCAGTTCAGCGCCTCCTCGAACTGGGTCTCCACCATGCCGCCCATCAGCAGCACCTTGGACCGGATGCCTTCGAGTTCCTGGTCGTACTGCTTGGAAGAATGCTCGCCTACCATAATCTCTGTGTCCTTTGAATATTGTTATATTACTTGATCAACCGAAGCGACCCGTAATGTAGTCCTGCGTTTCCTTCTTCGCGGGAGTCATGAACAGTTGGTCGGTCTCGCCGAACTCGACCAGCTCGCCCAGGTACATATAGGCGGTGTAGTCCGAGCAGCGCGCCGCCTGCTGCATGTTGTGGGTCACGATGGCGATCGTGTAGTCGCCTTTCAGCTCGCTGATCAGTTCCTCGATCTTGGCGGTCGAGATCGGGTCCAGCGCGGAGGTCGGCTCGTCCAGCAGCAGCACGTCCGGCTTGACCGCGACGCCGCGCGCGATGCACAGGCGCTGCTGCTGGCCGCCCGACAGCGACAGGCCGCTCTTGTTCAGCTTGTCCTTGACCTCGCCCCACAGCGCCGACTTCTTGAGCGCCCATTCGACGCGCTCGTCCATCTCGCCCTTGGACAGGTTCTCGTACAGGCGCACCCCGAAGGCGATGTTGTCGTACACCGACATCGGGAACGGCGTCGGCTTCTGGAACACCATGCCGACCTTCGCGCGCAGCATGTTGACGTCGACGCCCGGCTCCAGGATGTTGCGGCCGCGGTAGAGGATCGACCCTTCGGCGCGCTGGCCCGGGTAGAGGTCGTACATGCGGTTCAGCGTGCGCAGCAGCGTCGACTTGCCGCAGCCGGACGGGCCGATGAAGGCGGTGACCTGCTTGTCGTGGATGTCGAGGCTGACGTTCTTCAGGCTCTTGGTCTTGCCGTAGTAAAAGTCCAGGCCCGAGATCTCGATGGTCTTGGTCTTGTTCTTCGGCGCGGCGTTCGTCGTCGACATGGGCTGGGTCATCATCATGGAAGTCATCATTGCGGAGTCTTTTGGCGGAACGCGGTCCGCGACAGGATATTCAGGAGCAGCACGGAGAGGGTCACCAGCAGCGCGGCGCCCCAGGCGATCGACTGCCAGTCCTCGTACGGGCTCATGGCGAAGCGGTAGATCACCACCGGCAGGTTGGCCATCGGCTGGTTCAGGTCAGCGGTGAAGAACTGGTTGTTCAGGGCGGTGAACAGCAGCGGCGCGGTCTCGCCGGCGATGCGCGCCACGGCCAGCAGCACGCCGGTCACGACGCCGGCCTTGACGGCGCGCAGGCGCACCATCAGGGCCACTTTCCAGCGCGGCGCGCCGAGCGCGAAGGCGGCTTCGAGCAGGCTGTTGGGGACCAGGTGCAGCATGTTGTCGGTGGTGCGCACGACCACCGGAATGGCGATCAGGGACAGCGCGATGGTGCCGGCATAGCCCGAGAAGTGCTGGACGTTGGCCACGTACAGCGCGTACACGAACAGGCCGATCACGATCGACGGCGCCGACAGCATGATGTCGGTGACGAAACGGGTGATCGCGCCGAACTTGCTGGTCTGGCCGTACTCGGCCAGGTAGATGCCGGCCAGGATGCCGACCGGGGTCGACACCAGGGTGGACAAACCGACCATCATCAGGCTGCCGAAGATGGCGTTGCGGATGCCGCCTTCGCTGCCCGGGGCCGGCGTATCGAGCGTGAACAGGGTATGCGACAACGCGCCGAAGCCGTGTACCAGCAGGGTGAACAGGATCCAGGCCAGGAAGCCCAGGCCGATGGCCATGGCCAGCACCGACAAGGCGATACCGACGCGGTGGCCGAGCAGGCGGCGGCGGTAGACCGGATTGGTCGATTTGGATAGTGAGTTGGACACGGGGTTGGTCACTGGGGTATTCATTATTTTGCGCCTTCTTTACGGGACATACCTGCCAGCATCAGCTTGGCGGCCGACAGCACCAGGAAGGTGATCGCGAACAGGATCAGGCCCAGCGCCATCAGCGAGGACACGTGCAGCGGCGAGCTGGCTTCGGCGAATTCGTTGGCCAGCGTCGAGGAGATCGAGTTACCCGCGGCGAACAGCGACCACGAGAGTTCGTTGGCGTTGCCGATCACGAAGGTCACGGCCATGGTCTCGCCCAGCGCGCGGCCCAGGCCCAGCATGACGCCGCCGACCACGCCGGTGCGGGTGTAGGGCAGCACCACCTTGCGCACCACTTCCCACCTGGTGCAGCCCAGGCCGTACGCGGATTCCTTCAGCACGGCGGGGACGATCTCGAACACGTCGCGCATCACCGAGGAGATGAAGGGGATGATCATCACGGCCAGGATCAGGCCGGCGGTCAGGATGCCCAGGCCCATGGTCGGACCCTGGAACAGCGGGCCGATGACGGGCAGCACGCCCAGGGTCTTTTTCAGCAGCGGCTGCACGTGGTCGCCGAAGATCGGCGCGAACACGAACAGGCCCCACATGCCGTAGATGATCGACGGGATGCCGGCCAGCAGCTCGACCGCCGTGCCCAGCGGGCGGCGCAGCCAGCCCGGGCAGATCTCGGTGAGGAACAGCGCGATGCCGAAGCTGATCGGGAAGGCCACGGCCAGCGCGATCAGCGAGGTCACCAGGGTGCCGGTGATGGCGATCAGGGCGCCGAACTTGTCGTTGATCGGGTCCCACTCGTTGGTGGTGATGAAGCCCGCGCCGAATTCGCGGAAGGCCGGGGCCGCGCCCATCGCCAGCGAGACGATGATACCGACCAGCACCAGCAGCACGAAGGCCGCGAACGCCAGCGTCACTTTGTGGAAGATGAAGTCCTGCATGCGCTGCACGCGCATGGTGTTGCGCAGCGCTTCGTGCCGGGCTTCTTCCTGCAAGGCGGCCTGGTCGGCTTTGCCGGCTGCGATCGCGGATTGTGTGTTCATTTGTTTGTTCAATTGTTTACTACTGACGTTGGAACCGCCTGCACGTATTTACTACCGCCTACGCGTCGTCCCTGCGCAGGCAGGGACCCAAGTTTTACGCGCTGCCGTACTGCGTGCAAATTGGGTCCCTGCCTGCGCAGGGACGACGTTGCTGGATTGCGCTTCTGATTACCAGACCGCCTTGCCCGAAGCATCCTTCATGTTCGCCTTCCAGGCGTCCTGCACCAGCTTGACGACGTTGTCCGGCATCGGCACGTAGTCCAGTTCGGTGGCGGCGGCGTCGCCGTTCTTGAAGGCGTAGTCGAAGAACTTCAGGACTTCCTTGCCCTTGGCGGCGTCCTGCTGCTGGGTGTGCACCAGGATGTAGGACACGCCGGTGATCGGCCAGGCGGCCTTGCCCGGCTGGTCGGTCAGCACCACGGCCATGCCCGGGGCTTTCGTCCACTCGGCGTTGGCGGCGGCGGCCTTGAAGTTCTCGTCGTCCGGCTGCAGGAACACGCCATCCTTGTTCTTCAGCTGGGTGTGGCTCATCTTGTTCTTCTTGGCGTAGGCCCACTCGACGTAGCCGATCGAGCCCTTGATGCGCTGGACGTTGGCGGCGACGCCGTCGTTGCCCTTGCCGCCCACGCCCGTTGCCCATTTCACGGCGGTGCCGGCGCCGATCTTGCTCTTGAAGTCGGCGTTGGTCTTCGACAGGTAGTCGGTGAACAGGAAGGAGGTGCCCGAGCTGTCGGCGCGGTGCACGACGGTGATGTCGTCGGCCGGCAGCTTGACGCCCGGGTTCAGGGCGGCGATGGCCTGGTCATTCCACTTGGTGATCTTGCCGAGGTAGATGTCGGCGACGACCGGGCCGGTCAGTTTCAGCTGGCCCGGCTGGATGCCGTCCAGGTTGACGACGGTCACCACGCCGCCCATGATGGCCGGGAACTGGAACAGGCCGGATTCGGTCAGCTCGTTGGCAGCCAGCGGCATGTCCGAGGCGCCGAAGTCGACGGTCTTGGCCTTGATCTGCTTGATGCCCGCGCCCGAACCGACGGACTGGTAGTTCAAGCCGTTGCCGGTCGCCTTCTTGTACATCTCGGCCCACTTGGCATAGATCGGGTACGGGAAGGTGGCACCAGCACCGGTGATGTCGGCGGCCAGGGTCGCGGTGCTCGCGAAGGTGGCCGAGGTGCCGATGATGATGGTTGCCAGCAGTTGCTTCATGCGCATATCAGGTCCTTAGTTTAGGTAGGTGACACGGTTGATGCTGCGCAGTGTAATGAGCAAATATGACGGCTTTATGACATGATGACGACGGCCGCATGACACCCATCCTGCATGCTGGCAGACCCGAAAAACCCGTGTCACACAGTTTGCGTAGATGTGTCATATCTCTGAAACAATTTCCTATAAGTGTTTGATTTCAGGGCAGAAAACCAGAGAAAAAGCGCCTTGTAAATACGATCCGACCTGCTAACTTGATGATTCGATCCACACCAAGGAGGGTTCGCTCAAGGGCGTTTTGAAGTCATGATTTTTGATGTCATCGTCACAGGTATCCTGGGAGGGATTGCCGCTCTCGTACTGTTTGAAGCCGTCTGGGAAGCGCGCGGAAGCTCGTCCAAGCTGCACGACCGCTATCACGAATAGCGCATGGGCCGATCGGCCCCTTGCAATATGCAAAAAAAAGCGGCAAGACCCTGCCGGGTGCTTGCCGCTTTTCGTCTTTTCCTGGTAGTCGCCTGCTCAACGCAAGAAACGCGCCAGCTGGCTCATCGTGTTCATGTCGAGGTTCAGGAACTGGAATCCGACCTTGAATTCATCGCCGCCGAAGATGCAGTACATCACCTTGGCGCGGGCCTGGACCGTCACCAGCTGCCCCTCGACCAGCAGGTCGAACCTGAGCTGGCCCGCCTGGCCGGCCTGCAGCGGATGCGGCATCGTGACGCTGACCCCATTGGCGCCGATGTCCGAGGTGCGCACCAGCACCGGGCCCTGCCCTTCGATCGCCACCATCGCCCTCACCTTCAGGATCTTGCGCGCCGATTTCCTTTGATCTGTCACTGCCTTGCCTTATCTTGCCTGGGTTAAACAAGGCCTGCATTATAAGATACAAACGCGCTAAAGGTTGTGGAACAGGCTAGTGCATTTGCATCAATCCAGTTCGCGCAGCTTGTTGAAGGCTTCGTCGATGCGCTCCACCGCGACGATGGTCATGCCTTCGATCGGCTGCTTGGGCACATTCGCCTTCGGGATCACCGCCACCGAGAAGCCCAGCTTGGACGCTTCGCGCAGGCGTTCCTGGCCGCGCGGCGCCGGACGGATCTCGCCGGCCAGGCCGACTTCGCCGAACACCACCAGTCCGCGCGGCAGGGGCTTGCTGCGCATCGACGAGTTGATCGCGAGCAGCACCGCCAGGTCGGCCGCCGGTTCGGTGATCTTGACCCCGCCGACCGCGTTGATGAACACGTCCTGATCAAAAGCCGCGATACCCGCATGCCGGTGCAGCACCGCCAGCAGCATCGCCAGGCGGTTCTGTTCCAGGCCGACCGAGAGCCGGCGCGCGTTCGGCAGGTGGCTGGTGTCGACCAGCGCCTGCACCTCGACCAGCAGCGGGCGCGTGCCCTCCTGGGTCACCATCACGCAGGAACCGGGCACCTGGTTGTCGTGCTGGGACAGGAACAGGGCCGACGGGTTGGAGACGCCCTTCAAGCCCTTTTCCGTCATCGCGAACACGCCCAGCTCGTTGACCGCGCCGAAGCGGTTCTTGATCGCGCGTACCAGGCGGAAGCTCGACTGGGTGTCGCCCTCGAAGTACAGCACGGTATCGACGATGTGCTCCAGCACGCGCGGCCCTGCCAGCGCGCCCTCCTTCGTCACGTGGCCGACCAGGATGATGGTCACGCCGGTCTGCTTGGCCACGCGCGTCAGCTGGGCCGCGCACTCGCGCACCTGGGAGACCGAGCCGGGCGCGGACGTGAGCGCGTCCGAATACATGGTCTGGATCGAGTCGATCACGACCACGTCCGGCTTGACGTCGGCGATGGTGCCGAGGATTTTCTCGAGCTGGATCTCGGCCTGCAGCTTCAGGTCCTTGGCCTCGACCTGCAGGCGGCGCGCGCGCAGGGCGATCTGGGCGCCGGATTCCTCGCCCGACACATATAAAGTATTGCGTGTCGCCGCCAGGTTGGCCAGCGCCTGCAGCAGCAGCGTCGACTTGCCGATACCGGGGTCGCCGCCGATCAGCACGACGCCGCCGGCGACCAGGCCGCCGCCCAGCACGCGGTCGAATTCCTCGATGCCGGTGCCGAAGCGCGGCACGTCGATCGCATCGATGTCCGACAGCCGCAGCACCGGCGCGGTCTGGGCCAGGCTTTTATGGCCGTGCGTCTGCGACATGCGGTTCAGGCCCGCGGTTTCGACCTGCTCGCTCATCGTGTTCCAGGCCTTGCAGTCGCCGCACTGGCCGGTCCAGCGGCTGGCGATCGAACCGCAGTCGCCGCAGACGAAACTGGTACGTGGTTTTGCCATGCTTTCGAAATCCCTCTATATATCAGTTTAGCGCGTCCGACATAAGCTTCAGGGCAAGGCGCAGCGCCGAAGACAGTACGAATAGTACGGCGAGGCGATGCAACGCCGCCATGGAGCTTATGTCAGGTGCGCTTAGTCGGTGCCCAGGCGGCCTTCTGTTACCCGCACGCGCGGCGCCAGCGCGCACATCAGCTCGTAGCCGATGGTGCCGGCGGACTGGGCCACCTCGTCGATCGGCAAACCGTCGCCCCAGAGTGTGACCTTGCTGCCGATGCGCGCGTTCGCCACCGGCGACAGATCGACCGTCATCATGTCCATCGACACACGCCCGACCAGGGTCGTGCGCACGCCATCGACCAGCACCGGGGTGCCGTGCTCGGCGTGGCGCGGGTAGCCGTCGGCATAGCCGCAGGCCACCACGCCGACCGTCATCGGGCCGCCGGCCTGGAAGCGGCTGCCGTAGCCGACCGTGTCGCCGGCCTGCAGCTGCTGGATGCCGATGATCTCGGAGCGCAGGGTCATGGTCGGACGCAGGCCGTAATCCTTGGCGGGGCGCCCGCCCGGGGTGCCGCCGTAGAGCATGATGCCGGGGCGGACCCAGTCGTTCTGCAGTTCTTTCACGAGTTCCGCCTGGTGCAGCACCCCGCCCGAGTTCGACAGGCTGCGCTCGCCCGGCAAGCCTTCGCTGCCTTCGCGGAAGCGCCGCACCTGCTCGGCGATCGACAGGCGCGGGTGCTCGAGTTCGTCCGAATTCGCGAAGTGCGTCATCAGGGTGATGTTGCGGATGCCGGGGATGGCGCGCAGGCGCTTGTAGGCTGCCTGGTAATCGCCGGGCTGGAAGCCGAGGCGGTTCATCCCGGTGTTCATCTTGAGGTGGACGTCGATCGGGCGGTAGAGCTGGGTGTATTCCAGCATCTTGACCTGTTCGATGCAGTGCACCGTGCTGTTGATATTGTGCTCGGCCAGCAGCGGGATGTCGGACGCGTCGAAGATCCCTTCCAGCAGCAGGACCGGCTTGACCCAGCCCAGTTCGCGCAGGCGCAGCGCGTACTCGGTCTCGATCAGGGCCAGGCCGTCGGCCTGATTGAACCCGCGCATCGCGCGTTCCAGGCCATGGCCATAGCCGTTCGCCTTGACCACGGACCATGTCCGCGACATCGGCGCACAGCTGCGCGCGCGGTCCAGGTTATGGTGCATCGAGTCGAGGTGGATGGTGGCGGTGAGGGGACGTGGCATGGCTTGAAGATGGGGATCATGGCCCGGAACGAAAGGTTTATTTTACTCGCGGCATTGAAATGGCGCCGTGTCGATTCTTTGGGGCGCAGGGGCTTTCATGGTATAAAGCAACCCACACTCAGATTTTAAGAACGTATCGAATGAATCGTGGTTTTTATACCATCATGGCGGCGCAGTTTTTCTCGTCGCTCGCAGATAGCGCGTTGCTGTTCGTCGCGATCGATCTGCTTGCAGCGATGAATGCACCGCCATCGCTGATTCCCCTGTTGAAGCTGTCATTCGTGCTGTTCTACGTCCTGCTGGCCCCCTTCGTCGGCGCCTTCGCCGATTCGATGCTGAAGGGCCGCGTGATGTTCGTCGCCAACCTGATCAAGATCCTGGGCTGCGGCCTGGTATTCGCCGGCATCCACCCGCTGATGGCGTACGCGGTGGTCGGCTTCGGCGCGGCCGTGTATTCGCCGGCCAAGTACGGCATCCTGACCGAACTGCTGCCGGCTGAAAAACTGGTCATCGCCAACGGCTGGATCGAAGGCCTGACCGTGCTGTCGATCATCCTGGGCACGGCCTTCGGCGGCGCGCTGGTCAGCCCGATCGGCGGCGCCTGGCTGGTCAACCTGCACCTGCCGGTGGTCGACAGCATCATCTCGACGCCGAGCCAGGCCTCGCTGGCCATACTCATCGGCGTATACATATTGGCCGCCCTGTTCAACCTGGGCATCCCGGACACCGGCGCGCGCTACGACCACCAGGAACGCAATCCGACCAGGCTGGTCGCCGATTTCGCCAACTGCTCGGCCACGCTGTGGAAGGACAAGCTGGGCCAGATCTCGCTGGCGGTCACCACCCTGTTCTGGGGCGCCGGCGCCACGCTGCAGCTCATCGTGATCAAGTGGGCCGAACGCTCGCTGCAGATGCCGCTGGACAAATCGACGGGCCTGATCGGCGTGTTCGCGGTGGGCGTCGCCGCCGGCGCGGCGGCCGCGGCCAAGATGATCCCGCTGAAGAAATCGCTGACCGTGATCCCGCTGGGCATCATCATGGGCCTGGTCGTCACCAGCATGACCCTGGTCCATTCCATCACGCTGGCGGTGCCGCTGCTGATGCTGATCGGCGTGCTGTCCGGCTTCTTCGTGGTGCCGCTGAATGCCCTGCTGCAGCACCGCGGCCACGTCCTGATGAGCGCCGGCCACTCGATCGCCGTGCAGAACTTCAACGAAAACCTGTCGATCCTGTCCATGCTGGCGCTGTATTCGGTCATGCTCGCGCTGAAAGTCGACCTGAACATCATCATCGTCGTGTTCGGCCTGTCGCTGGCCGGCATCATGTACCTGATCGGCCGCCGCCACGCGGCCAACCAGCGCGAGCACGATTCGCTCAAGCTGATCGGCGAGCACAAGCACTGACACTTCGGGGTCAGAGCACTTGCTAAGGCAATTGTTCGATAATAAAGGCTGAAATATTCTTTCAATTTCGACATCGAATTGAAAGAATATTTCAGCCTTTTGCTTGTTCGTCGTAAGCGTTGGCTGCGCCTGGCATTCCTGGTGAAGTGCTCTGACCCCGAAGTTCTGTCAGGGGTGCAGGCGAGCGCCGGCGCGCCCGCGCCAGTCGTTGGGGACGATGAAACCGCGGTCGAATTCGACGATGCAGCCGGGTTGTTCGCGCACCAGCGCCACCAGCACCGGCGCCCCGGTCTGCGCGAAGTGGTCTTCCAGTTCCGCCCGCAGCTGGGCGCGGTCCAGCATCCAGGTGGCGGATTCGGCGCGGAAGGGCGGTAGCCATTGCAGGCGCGGCAGGACCAGGAAGCGGTCCGCGTCCAGCAGGTCCAGTTCGCCCAGCGCGCACCAGAAGCCGCGGCAGTGGCGCGCCGCAATCCCCTTCATTTCCAGATAGGTCCCGACCGGATAGAACAGCCAGCCCTTGACCAGCGCGCGCGCCACCGTCACCGGGCGCGGCAGGATGGCCTGCGCGGCCGGGTGGCTGCCCAGTGCCAGCTGGCGCTCGAACACCTTGCGCATCTTGCGGCCCAGGCTGTCGGCCAGGTTGGGACCGACGAAGCTGTCGAAGGCGGCCGCCGCGCTGTCGCTGACAGTGCCGCCCTGCCCGCCCTGCAGCAGGTAGAACTTGGTGGCGAATTCGATATGTTCCAGGCCGCCCGCGCCATCGTCGAGCAGGAAATCGAACTCGCCGACGGTGTCGTTGCGCGCGGCGCGCACCTGCAGGCCGTGGGCGACCAGCCGGCCCTGCTCGGCGAAATAGAAGGCCATCAGCTTTTCGGCGTACAGGCCCAGGCGAGTGATCATCTTGCCGCCGAGCGCGGCGTCCAGGCGCGACGGGTCCGCGTCCAGCGCGGCCAGCCAGGCTTCGCATGCGGGCGTCATCGGCCCCAGCGCGGCGATGCGGCCTTCCCAATGCGGATCGTGGACGTCGAGCAGGTCCGGGGCATCCAGCAGCCATGCCAGCGCGCGCACCCGGGCGCGCCGCAGGTGGCCCCAGCGGCGCTCGAAATACGCCTGGTAATTGTCAGCCGGCGCGTCCATGGGCCGCATTGCCGCTCGCCCTGGCGCGGCACAGATCGGCCCAGGCCGCGGCCTTGTCGGTGCCGCGGCGCAGCAATTCACCCGGATGCTGCATGGCGATGAGGGTCGCATCCTCGCCCAGCGCATGCACCTGGCCGCGCACGCCCGCCAGCGGCTCCGCGAGCGGCCTGCCCAGCAGCGTGTTGGCGGCGATCTGGCCCAGCGTCAGCACGGTCGTGGCACCGGTGAGCGTGCGCTCGCGTTCCAGGTAGGGACGGCAGGCGGACGCCTCGGCGGCCGTCGGCGCGCGCTCGGCGCCGGTCGGGCTCAGGGGCCGGCACTTGATCAGGTTGGTGACATAGACATCGCGCTCGCGCGCCATGCCGACCGAGGCCAGCATGTTGTCGAGCAGCTTGCCGGGGTCGCCGGCCAGCGGCACGCGCGCCTTTTCGTCGGCCGCGGTGCTGGCGCCGGCCGCGACCAGCCAGCGCGCCTGGCGCGATCCCGATCCGGGCACCGGCGCGCGGCCGTCGCGGCAGGCGCTGCAGCGGCGGCAGGCAGAGATCGCCACCTGCAGCCCATCCCAGTCCATGGCGGCGATTTCCTCGGGGGTGGCGTCGGACGGCAGCGCGGCATCGTCCCAGGCGCTGTCGTCCGGGGCCAGCGCGGACACCGATTGCGCGACCGGCTGCAGCGGACGCGGGCCAGGCGGCAGCCAGGATGGCTGCGACGGCTCGGCCGGCTGCGGCGGCCGCGGTGCTTGCGGTGCTTGCGGCGCCTGGGGTGCTTGCGGACGCGGCGCGGCCACGGGCTGCGGCGCGGCGGCAGGCTGCGGCGGCGGGGCCGGCTGCGCGACAGGCTGCTGTTGCTGCGGCGGGGCGACAGGCTGCGGCGGCGTCATCGGCTGGACGGCGGGCTGCGGCGCCGCAACCGGCTGCGGCACCGCTTCCACGCGCGGCATCGCCACCGGCGCGGCTTCGGCCGGCGCCTCCGCCACCATTACGTCATCCTGCGCCGGCTGGGCGCTAAAGGCAGGCGCCGCCCGCAACTGCCACAGCGGCCCCAGCCCCATCTCGGCCAGGAACACGGTATCGCGCTCGCTGAACCCGTTCATAACACATACCTCATCACGATCGCATCCTCGCGCCGTCCTTCATGCGCCGGATAATACCCCTTGCGGCGCCCGATCTCGGCATAGCCGTAGCGCCGGTAGACCTGCAGCGCGCGCTCGTTCGACGGCCGCACCTCGAGCAGGATCGATTCCATGCGCATGCCGCGCGCGCGCGCCGCGATGCGGTCCAGCAGGTAGCGCCCCAGGCCGCCGCCATGGCGCGGCCCGGCGACGGCCACGTCCAGCAGGTGCGCCTCGTCGACCGCATACATCAGCAGGAAGTAGCCGGCCAGTTCGTCGCTCCCGGGCGCGCGCAGCACCCAGGCGTCATAGCCGCTCGCCAGCGAATCCATGAAATTGGCGCGGCTCCACGGATGCGGGAACACGCTGCATTCGAGCGCATGGACGGCGTCGACGTCGGCCACCACCATCGGCCGCAGCGCGAGCCGCGCCGTTTCCGGGACCGATGCGGGGGCCGATGCGGGCACCGCTGCCTGGGCCTGGGCCTGTTCCATCATCAGGCGCCCGCCTTGGCGGCCGCATTTGCCGCATTGATCGCCTGGCGCTCGGCGCTGGTGTAGGCGACCTTGTTGCGCAGGTAGATCGGCTGGGCCGCATCGGCCGCCACCGCCGCGCCACGCGCCAGCGCGCGCGCGCCCAGCGGCGCCAGTTCGCGCGCGTGCGGCAGGATGTCGACCAGCGCCCCGACGGCGAAGTCCTTGCCGGCGAAGGCTTCAGGATAGACCGGGAAGCCGTTGCCGCAGGCGGCCAGGCCCTCAGCCGGCTGCGGCGCCACCGCCTCCGGCGCGCACAGCACCGGCGCGCAGACGACGGTCCAGTCGCCGGATGCCGGGTCGAAGCGGTACTGCGCCCAGTAGACTTCGTTCATGCGCGCATCCAGCACGGCCAGCACCTCGCCGGCGCCGGTGCGGGCGCGGCAGGCTTCGGCCATCGCCTCGAGCGTCACCAGCGGCAGCACCGGCAGGCCGGCGCCGAAGGCCAGGCCCTGGGCCACGCCGCAGGCCGTACGCACGCCGGTGAACGAGCCGGGACCGGCGCCAAAGGCGACGGCGTCGCAGTCGGCCAGCTTCACGCCGGCCTCGCGCAGCAGTTCCTGCACCATCGGCAGGACGGATTGCGAATGGGTGCGCACGCCGGATGACTCGCGCGCGAGTACAGTGCCGTTGTCATTCAATAAAGCGCAGGAGGCCAGTTCGGACGAGGTTTCGATTGCAAGGATGATAGCCATGCCGTATTTTAACCCGGCTCCGGGATCCCCCCAAAGCCCCGACCGTTGTAAAATCCCGCCCATGCAAGCCCTCATTCTCGAGTCCGACACCCGCGCGGACCTCGCCGCCGCCCTCGATGGCAGCGGCTGGACCGTCGCCTGCCTGTGCGCCGCCTGGTGCGGCACCTGCTCGTCCTATCGCGCCGCCTTCGACGGCCTGGCCGCGCGCCACCCGGACAAGACCTTCGTCTGGATCGACATCGAAGACCAGGCCGACGTCGTCGGCGACCTCGATGTCGAGAATTTTCCGACCCTGCTGCTGCAGCATGGCGACACGGTGGCGTTTTTCGGCACCACCCTGCCGGATCCGAACGTGGCCGACCGGCTGATCCAGGCGCAGGCGGGCTTGCCCGATGCGGAACTGGAACGGCTGGCCGGGTCGAACGAGGAGCGGCGCGGGTGGCAGCGCGCGTGCAATTTGCGGGTGTTGCTGGCCAACGCGGCGGGATGACGTTCGTGGCGTGCGCGGTGGGCTCCCCGAGCCCACCGCGCATCCGTGTCAGCTCAGACGCAAAGGCAAACTGCGCAGCCGCTGCCCCGTCAATTTGAACACGGCATTCGCCACCGCCGGCGCCACCGGCGGCACGGCCGGCTCGCCCATCCCTTCCGGCGGCTCGCTGCTGGCCACGATCACGGTCTCGACGTCCGGCACCTGGTGCATGCGCAGCACCGGGTAATCGCCGAAGTTGGACTGGACCACGCGTCCGCCTTCGATCGTGATCTCGCCCGCCAGCGCCGCGGACAGCCCGAACACCACCGAGGACTCGACCTGCTGGGCGACGATGTTCGGATTCACCACGATGCCGCAGTCGAGCGCGCACACCACGCGGTGCACGCGGATCTCCCGCCCCGCCACCGACACTTCCGCCACCTGGGCGACCACGGTCCCGAAGGACTGGTGCAGCGCCACGCCGTGCGCGCGCCCGGCTGGCGGCGTGCCGGCCCGGGCCAGGGCCGCGTCCAGCACCGCCAGGTGGCGCGGATGGCCTTGCAACAGTGCGCGCCGCAGTGCCACCGGGTCCTTGCCGGCGGCATGCGCCAGCTCGTCGACGAAGCTCTCCTTGAAGAAGGCATTGTGCGAGTGGCCGACCGAGCGCCAGTAGCCGATCGGCACCGCGCTCTCCAGGGTCACGTGGCTGCTGCGCCGGTTCGGCACGGCGTACTGCATGTCGTACGCCCCCTCGGCCGTGGTCTTGTCCGGCCCCACGCCCGGCAGGCCCAGGTTGCGCGGGAAGTACTGGTGGCCGATCGCGCCGCCGGCCGACCGGCTGTCCCAAGCCAGCACCCGGCCGTCGCCCGACAGGCGCGCGCTGAAACGCGCCAGCGCCGCCGGCCGGTAGACGTCGTAAGCGATGTCGTCCTCGCGCGTCCAGACCAGTTGCACCGGCCGCCCGCCCAGCGTCCTGGCGATGGCCACGGCCTGGATCACCATATCGGTTTCCAGCCGGCGCCCGAAGCCGCCGCCCAGCAGCATCACCTCGATCGCCACGTCCTCGCGCGCCACGCCCGCCGCCTTTGCCGCCGCATCCACCGCCACGCTCGGCACCTGGGTCGAGGCCCACAGCATCACCTTGCCGTCCAGGACGCGGGCCGTGCAGTTGAGCGGTTCCATCGCCGCGTGGGCCAGGAAGGGCGCGCGGTACTCGGCGTCGATGCTGCGCGCGTCGGCCGCCGCGTCCTGGCTGCCGCTCTCGAAATACACGTGGCCGGCGTCCGTATCCAGCGCGCGTGAGAACGCGTCGAAAATCGCCTGGCTCGACAAGCCGGCGTGCGGTCCGGGCGTGAACTCGACCGGCAGCGCCTGCGCCGCCTGGCGCGCGCGCCACCAGCTGTCCGCCACCACGGCGACGCCGGCCCCGGCCCCCGTGTGCGCCGGCAGCACGCCGGACAGGTCGACCACGCCATGCACACCCGGCAGCGCCTTGACCTTAGCCGCATCGAAAGACGCGACCGCGCCGCCGATCGTCGGGCACATGCGCAGTGCCGCGTACAGCAGGCCTTCGGGACGGGCGTCGATGCCGAAGCGCGCGCTGCCGTCGACCTTGTCCGCCGTGTCCAGGCGCGGCAGCGGACGGCCGATCAGACGGAATTCGCGCGGGGTCTTCAGGCGCACCTCACCCGGCTTGACGCCCGAACCCAGTACGGCGGCGCGTGCCGCCAGCATGCCGTAAGGCGCGCGCCGGCCGTCCGGATGGATCACCGCGCCATCCAGCGTGGCCAAGGTGGCCGCATCGGCACGCCACGCGTCGGCGGCGGCCCGCAGCAGCATCGCCCGCGCCACCGCGCCGGCCTCGCGCATCGGCAGCCAGGCATCCTTCACACCCGTCGAACCGCCGGTGAACATGATGCCGAGCTCGCGCCCAAGCTTCCCGGCCAGCCACTGGGCGCCGCGTTTCACGCTGCCGTCGTCGTCCGGATGGAAGGGCAGGTTCTCGCGCAGCAGCGTGAGGTTGCCGTAGATCTTGTCGACGGGCGCCTGGGCGATGCGCACCGACGCCATGGGGGCATCCAGTTCCTCGGCCACCAGCATGGCGAGTGCCGTGTGCACGCCCTGCCCCATCTCGCTGCGCGGCACCACCACCGACACGGCGCCGTCGGGCGCGATCGCGACCCAGCCGTTCAGCGCCACGCTGCCGGCGTCCAGTTGCAGCGGATGCGCGCCGTGCAAGCGCTGGCGCGGCGGCAGCACGCCCCAGCCGACCAGCAGCGCGCCCGCGGCCAGCCCGCCGAACAGCAAGCGGCGCCTACGCGGCGCGGGTGTGTCCGTCGTGCCGGCTTCCAGGCCTGTCGTGTCGCGCATCGTCTCGTCGTCCCCATTCTTCGAACAGCTGGTCCGGCGCCATCGGCCGGCCATATAGATACCCTTGCGCGCGCGTGCAGCCGTGGCGCAGCAGGAAGTCGACCTGGTCCTGGTGCTCGACGCCCTCGGCCACCACCGCCAGGTCCATGCTCTTGCCGAGCTGGATGATGGCGATCGCGATCGCCTCGTCGTTGGCATCGCTGGCGGCGCCCGCCGCGATGTCCTGGATGAAGCTGCGGTCGATCTTCAGCGCCTGCACCGGCAACTGCTTCAGGTAGGCCAGCGAGGAGTAGCCGGTGCCGAAATCGTCGATCGCCAGTTCCACGCCCAGCGCGCGCAGGTCGTTAATATACTGCAGGGCGTCGCCGGTGTTCATGATGACCGATTCGGTCACCTCCAGCTGCAGGCGCTGCGGCGCCAGGCCGGTCTCGGCCAGCACGCGCGCCACCTCGGGCGCCACGCTGCCGCGGTCGAACTGGCGCCCCGACAAATTCACCGCCACCTTCGGCACGGCCAGGCCGGCCCGTTCCCAGCGCACCATCTGGCGGCAGGCTTCCTCCAGCACCCAGTGGCCGAGCTGGGCGATGAAGCCGGTGTCCTCGGCCAGCGGGATGAAGCGCGCCGGCGACACCGGCCCCAGCTCCGCGCTGTGCCAGCGCGCCAGCGCCTCGACCCCGACCAGGCGCCCGCTCGGGATGTCGACCTGGGGCTGGAAGGCCAGCCGGAACTCGTCCTTTTCGATCGCGCGCCGCAGCAGCGCCTCCAGGCGCAGGCGTTCGACACCCTCGCCTTCCATCGACGGCGCATAGAAACGGTAGCCGTTGCGCCCGCGCGCCTTGGCCTGGTACATCGCCACGTCGGCGTGGCGCACCAGGGTGTTGGGCTCCTGCGCATCCTGCGGGAACATGGCGATGCCGACGCTGCCGGTGACGAACAATTCGTAGTCGGCCACCAGCACCGGCCGCTCGAACAGTCCCATCAGCTTGTCGGCCACGGTGCGCGCGCCATGCTCGCCGTCGACGTCCTCGAGCAGCACGATGAACTCGTCGCCGCCCAGGCGCGCCAGCGTGTCGCCGTCGCGCAGGCAGGCCGACAGCGAGCCGGCCACCTGCTTGAGCAGCTCGTCGCCGACGTGGTGGCCGAGGGTGTCGTTGACGGTCTTGAAGCGGTCCAGGTCGATGAACATGACGGCCAGCCGGGACCCGCCGCGCGCCGCGCGCGCCATCGCGTGCCGCAGGCGGTCGTGGAACAGCAGGCGGTTCGGCAGGCCGGTCAGCGGATCGTGATGGGCCAGGTGGTCGAGCTTGTCCTGCGATTCCCTGGCCTTGGTGATGTCCGAGAACACGCAGACGTAATGCGTCGCCGCCTCGTGCTCGTCGCGCAGGGCGGACACGGTCAGCCACTCCAGGTAGGGTTCGCCGTCGCGGCGCCGGCTCCAGAACTCGCCGCGCCAGAAGCCGTGCGCGGCCAGCTCGCGCCACAGGTCCGCGTGCGGCACCTCGCCCAGGCGCGCGCGCCGCACGAAGTCCGATTCGATGCCGAGCACCTCGTGCTCCGCGTAGCCCGTGATGCGGGTGAAGGCCGGGTTGGTGGCAACGATCCGGCCCGTGACGTCGATCACCATCACGCCGTCGGCGATGTGTTCCAGCACGGTGGCGGCCAGGCGCAGCCTTTCCTCGGCCTGGCGGCGCGCGCTGACGTCGGCGAACACCCAGATGCTGCCGGCATCGGGCTGCTGCACGTCGACGGCGCGGCCGTTCACCATGCACCAGAACAGGCTGCCGTCGCTGCGCCGGAAACGCGCCTCCTGGCTGTAGTCGCGGCCCGCCACCAGCAGCGGCGCGGCGGTCTCGAGCGCCCGCTCGAACGCACCCGCATCGGGGAACAGGGCCGCGATCGAGCCGCCCAGCAGCGCCCCATCCTCGTAGCCGAACAATTCGTCGAAGCGGCGGTTGGCCGACACGATGCGCCGCTCCTGCACGTGTGCGATGCCGAACATGACGTTGTCCAGCACCGCGCCCTGCTCGGCCAGCAGGGCTTCGATGCGCATCTCGTTGTGCTTGCGTTCGCTGATGTCGGCGATGATGCCGTCGACCAGGAAGGCTTCTCCGGCGCCGTCGGAGGCGACCGGCTGGCCGCTTTCCTGCACCCAGCGCTCGATGCCGTGGGCGTCGATGATGCGGTATTCGATCTGGTAGGCGCGCCCGGCCTGCAGCGCTTCCCTGACCACGCGGCGCTGCAGGCGCCGGTCCTGGGCGCAGATCACGTCGGACCAGCGGTCGGTACTGGCGTGCATGAAGTGGCGCGCCGGCAGGCCGCAGATGTCTTCGATCGCATCGCTGACGAAGTCGACGCTGCCGCCCGGGCGGGCGCGGAACACGGCGCCCGGCACTTGCGTCACGATGCTGCGGAAGCGCTCCTCGCGCCGGCCGATGTCCTCGAACAGTCCGGCGATCGCGATGCGCATGCGTTCCAGCTGGCGCCCCAGGCGCCCCAGCTCGTCGTGGGCGTCGAGCGCCAGCGGGGTGTCGAAGCGGCCGCGCGACAGGCTGTCGGAAAAGCCCATCAGGGTACGCAGCGGCGCGACCAGGCGGCGCTGCAGCAGCAGCACGATGAGCAGCAGCGACACCGCCAGCTGGGCCGCCAGCACCGTCGCATAGCGCCACTGGGTGGCGCGCAATTCCTGCTGGCTGCGGCTGTCGTCCATCTCGACCAGCACGCGTCCGATCACCTGGCCGTGCGCCACGACCTCGCGCGTGGTGCCCAGGATCCGGCCGCCGGGCGCGGCCAGCGCGTGGCGGTCGATGAAGTCGCCGTCGGCCTGGGCGCTGACGCGCACGTGCTGCAGCGCCGGGTCGCGCATCAGCGAGTCGACCAGAGGGCGCCCCGCATCGGGATTCATGTTCCACAGCGCTTCCTGCATGCCGAGCGCCAGGATGTCGGCGTTGCGCTGCAGCTCGTCATGCAGCTCGCGCCGCGATGCCTGCCGCTCCTGCACGCCGAGCAGGAAATAGCCGCCGATGACAGCCGGCAGCGCCAGGCCGCCGAGCACCATCAGCAACAGCGCGCCGTACAGGGAGCGGCCATACAGGCGGCCGAGGCGCATTGACAGGGAACGCGAAGCGATTTTGAGCAGGAAACCCGGGACAGGCATGGCGGCGGCGGGCGGCCATCCTTGCAGCCGCTTCGTGTTAGCTTGTGAGAAATGTGGTCATTGAATTATGCACATAACTATTGCTTTACGTCACCAGTTTTCTATTTGTGACGAGTAAATGGCGGTCAGCGTATGCCTGATACCACGGCGCCCCGCCAGCAAGGAACGCCCAGGCTTGCTATGATGGAAATCTTTGTGAAGGAGTCACCCATGAGCATTTCGATGTACACGGCCTCGGTGCCGGTTTTCCGCCAGATCCTGGGCAGCCTGGCTGCCTTGCTCGAAAAAGCCGAGAGCCACGCCGATCTCAAGAAGATCGATCCGGACGCCCTGCTGCAGGCGCGCCTGTTCCCGGACATGTTCCCGCTGGTGCGCCAGGTGCAGCTGGCAACCGATTTCGCCAAGGGTGCGGCCGCGCGCCTGGCCGGCGTCGAGGTGCCGCGCTTCGAAGACGTGGAAAAGGATTTCGCCGGCCTGCAGGAACGCCTGCAGAAGACCCTGGCCTTCATCGACAGCGTGCCGCGCGAGAAGATCGAAGCCGGCTTCGACCGCGACGTGACGGTCGGCACCGGCGCCAACCAGCGCCAGTTCACCGGCCTGCCCTACCTGGTGCACTACGCGCTGCCGCACTTCTACTTCCACGCGACCACGGCCTACGACATCCTGCGCCATAACGGGCTGGAGATCGGGAAGAAGGACTTTATCGGCAGTTTTTAATTCACGTATTGCGGCGCGGGTAGCCCTGCGCCAGGATGCGCACCCAGACGGCTTCCTTCTGGTCGGCCGTCATCGACACCCAGTGCGCCACCTCGATCACCGTGCGCCCGCAGCCGCGGCAGATCTCGTCGAAGGTGGTCGAGCAGACCGCCACGCAGGGCGTGTCCGGGCGCTGCGGCACCGGCGTGACGACGGGGTCAGCGTGCGGGGCCGACATCGAGCTTGTCCCAGCCTTCATGACCGAGCTTTTCCATGGTCTCGATATTCTTCTCGAAGATGTCTTCGGCGTCGGGAATCGCTTCCACGGCGCGGTCGATGCTGTCCTCGCGCAGCAGTTGCAGGATAGGATACGGCGCGCGGTTGGTGTAGTTCGAGATGTCGTTCGGATCGGTATCGGCGAACTGGTAATCCGGATGGAAGTTCGCCACCTGCAGTTCGCCGTCCAGGCGCATGTCCTCGACCGCGGCGTCGGCCACGTCCAGGAATTCGTTGAAATCCAGGAAATCGTTCAGCACGAAGGGATGGATCAGCAGCGTCGTGTCGACCTGTTCCGGGTCGGTCTCGGCCAGGTCCTGCAACTCGTTCATCAGGGTTTCCAGCAATTCCTCGGGCGTGCGCGCCGGCGAGACGACGTAGCGGACCTGTTCCTTGACAACCACCGCCTTCGCGAACGGACAAAGATTCAGGCCGATGACGGCGCGCTCGAGCCAGCGCCGGGTGGCGGCGATGATGGCGTCGTCGTCCGCGTTGAGGTTGGCAGTGCTCATGTGATGCTTTCCAAAAATACAAAAAAGTGCTTGGCGCAGAGAGCGCATTGTACGCGCACTTTGCGTGCGCTCATAGAAGGGCTGACAAGCCGGCGTACTTTAACAAACACGGCGGCGACACTGGTATTAGCCGCAGCGAGCCGAATTTTGGTTACAAAAACACTAACATAAAAATATTGTGCAAATGCTGTTGGAGCGAGGAAATTTCTTATACCCTAGGGGGTATGCCTGAATTTTTCTGGCTGCTCCCAGCAAATTCGACCGGATTCATCGCATACTCCCTGTCGACTTGTCAGGAATACATATATCGTTATCAAAAATAGTTGTCAAAATTTTTTGTAACCGGCCCGACATACATCTTGACTGACGAACGGACTGGTCCGTACACTCCGTCTTCACTCGTCAGTTCTGACGTTCCTGGACGCAACACTGGAAAGCCATGTACGAAACGACACGCACCCAAGCCCTGGCCCTCGCGCTGATCATCGCCCCCGTCCTCGGCCATGCCGCCGAGAGCGCTTCGAATCCGCTCGCCTCGGGCAGCGGCGCCGCCGGCGCCACGACTACCCTCGCCAAGACCGCTGCGCCGCAAATCTTTGCGCCGGTCAAGGCCGACGACTACAAGGACCCGGACCTGTGGGCCCGCATCCGCAGCGGCTACGCGATCCCGGACGTCGACAACAGCCTGGTCGCCAAGCACATCCAGTGGTATTCGAGCCGCCCGGACTACCTGGCGCGCACCTCGGGCCGCGCCTCGCTCTACCTGTACCACGTGGTGCAGGAACTGGAAAAGCGCGGCATGCCGACCGAACTGGCACTGCTGCCCGTGATCGAATCCGCGTTCAACCCGCAGGCCCTGTCGACTGCCAACGCCTCCGGCCTGTGGCAGTTCATGTCGGGCACCGGCCGCGATTTCAACCTGCAGCAGAACATGTTCAAGGACGAGCGCCGCGGCGTGCTGGCCTCGACCGACGCCGCCCTCACCTACCTGCAGCGCCTGTACACCATGTTCGGCGACTGGCAGCTGGCCCTGGCCGCCTATAACTGGGGCGAAGGCAATGTCCAGAAGGCGATCCAGAAGAACCGCGCCGCCGGCAAGCCGACCGATTTCGAGAGCCTGGCCGAACTGATGCCGGCCGAGACCCGCAACTACGTGCCCAAGCTGCAGGCGGTCAAGAACATCATCGCCAATCCGGGGCAGTACGGCGTGGCCCTGCCGGCCATCGACAACCAGCCCTACTTCACCACCGTCGACAAGACCTCGGACATCGACCTGGCCGTCGCCGCCCAGCTGGCCGAGATGTCGGTCGACGAGTTCAAGGCGCTGAACCCGCAATTCAAGAAGCCGGTCATCGCCGGCGACTCGCAGATCCTGCTGCCTAAGGAAAACGCGGAGAAATTCCACCTGAACCTGGCGCAATGGGGCCAGGCGCTGTCCACCTGGACCACGCACAAGATCACCTCGGCCAAGGAAAGCATCGCCTCGCTGGCCCAGAAGTTCGACACCACGCCGGACGTCATCCGCCAGGCCAACAACATCCCGCCGCAGATGCGCCTGAAAGCCGGTTCGACCATCCTGGTGCCGAAGACCAGCGCCAGCGCCGGCAACGACATCACCGAAAACATCATCGAGAATGCCCAGATGATGCTGGAAGCCGACCGTGGCGAGAGCCGCCGCAAGGGCGGCAAGCTGAGCGGCGTGCAGCGCATCAAGGCCACCGCGGCGCATGCCGTGGCCGAGATCAAGAGCCGCGTCTCGCGCAGCAAGACCAACGCCAACGGCCGCAAGCGCCGCTGAGCGGCTGTAGTTTCCCAATAAAGCAACGATTGAGAAACACCCTCCGCAGCCCGCCCGCCAGAGGCGTCCGGGCTGCGGCACATTTTGGACTCAGCGTGCAGACAAACCAAAAGTGATGTATAGTGTCGTTTGTGCGCTGCAAAACGCGTCAGCGAATCATTCGCCGCAGCAGTTCATTAAAGTCGTTAAATAGTCAGCTTCGCAAGCCCGGCATCCCGAAGGATGCCCTTTCATAAGCCCTCCCGCCCTGCGTGCCGCAAGGGGCCCGAACCGCCGATCGAACGGCGTCCGGGATTCCCTGATCAAGGTACCGTCCCGGCGCAAAGCTTTTGTGCCGAAATCTCTTTCGTTTTTGAGTCATTTCGTATTGTTGGCTCGCGTTGCTATTTTGCGTTCCGCAGATCGCGTGAACGCCCACAGTTCTATCGAAAGTAAATCAAACAATGAGTTTTGAAGCATTAGGCTTACACGCGTCCATCGTCAAGGCAGTCACCGAAGCCGGCTACGAAAAGCCGACTCCGGTGCAGGAGCAGGCGGTGCCCGCAGGCATCGCAGGCCGTGACCTGCTGGTGTCGTCGCAAACCGGTTCGGGCAAGACCGCGGCATTCATGCTGCCGGCCCTGAACAAGTTCGCCAACGCCGAACCGGCAGCCGCCGGCCGTACCCCGGCGCAGGAAGCGCAGGCGGCCAAGGCACGCGGCGAACGCGTCCGTTTCAAGCCGGCCCAGCCGAAAATGCTGGTGCTGACCCCGACCCGCGAGCTGGCCCTGCAGGTCACCCAGGCCACCGAGCAGTACACCGCGCACATGCGCCGCATCCGCGCCGTGTCGATCCTGGGCGGCATGCCCTACCCGAAGCAGATGCAACTGCTGTCGCGTAACCCGGAAATCCTGGTCGCAACCCCGGGCCGCCTGATCGACCACATGGAGTCGGGCAAGATCGACTTCTCGCAGCTGGAAATCCTGGTCCTGGACGAAGCCGACCGCATGCTGGACATGGGCTTCATCGAAGACATCGAGAAGATCGTCGCCGCGACCCCGGAAACGCGCCAGACCATGCTGTTCTCGGCCACGCTGGATGGCGTCGTCGGCAACATGGCGCGCCGCATCACCAAGGATCCGCAAGTGATCCAGATCGTGAGCGCGACCAACCGCCATGAGAACATCGCGCAGAAGGTGCACTTCGTCGACGACCTGTCGCACAAGAACCGCCTGCTGGACCACCTGCTGCGCGACGAGTCGATGGACCAGGCCGTGGTGTTCACCGCCACCAAGCGTGACGCCGACACCATCGCCGACCGCCTGAACATCGCCGGTTTCGCAGCCGCCGCACTGCACGGCGACATGCACCAGGGCGCGCGCAACCGCACCCTGGACGGCATGCGCCGCGGCCAGGTGCGCGTGCTGGTGGCCACTGACGTCGCCGCCCGCGGCATCGACGTGCCGACCATCACCCACGTGGTGAACTACGACCTGCCGAAGTTCCCGGAGGACTACGTGCACCGCATCGGCCGTACCGGCCGTGCCGGCCGCAACGGCGTCGCGATCTCGCTGGTGAACCACGCGGAAAACATGAACGTGCGCCGCATCGAGCGCTTCACCAAGCAGACCATCCCGGTCGGCGTGGTCGAAGGCTTCGAACCGAAGCGCGCACCGGCCGCGCGTTCGACCACCCGTCCGGGCTGGAAGCCGGGCGACGGCCGCAACGCCGGCAAACCGGGCCAGCGCAGCTTCTCGAAGCCGGCCGGCGCCACCGGCGGCCGTGAAGGCGGCTACAACCGCGATGCCGCGCCGCGCGAAGGCGGCGGCTTCCGTGGCGAAAGCCAGCGCCGCGATGCCGGCCAGGGCGGCTTCCGCAGCGAAGGCGGCCCGCGCCGCGAAGGCAGCGGTGGCGGCTACCGTGGCGCCCACCCGCGCTCGTCGGAAGGCTCGCGCCGCAGCTTTGGCGATCGTTGATCGCCGGTTGCTGAGTTGACATGAGAAAGGCTGCTTCGGCAGCCTTTTTTATTTAACGCACTCAATGATCGTCGAAGATCTTCGGTGAGGTCTCATGGTCCTTGTAATCCTCGTAGACCGCATACTTGCCGGACGGGGCATCGCGCTGCCGCGACTGCGCGGCCAGGATCCAATGCACGAGAATCGCACCGGCAAGCGGCATCAACCAGACGAAGCCGAGCTGGGCCGCCATTCGGCCGCGCGCGAGTCCATCGTCGGTTACGACGCGCCAGGACACGTAGGCGTCATAGCAAATCAGGATGAATACCAGGATAAGCAATGCAGGGGTTCATGGGGGCCTCGGTAGTGGAATTATGAGTCCAGGCCGATGTTGCGTGCCGCCTCCGCAGCCGGCACATACACACGCTCGCGCGGCAGGAGCAGGCGTTCATGATGGGCGCCGACGTTCGCATGCTGCGCCTTCACGAACGCCGTCGTGTCCTCGATGCCGGCGATGGCACCTGTGCCGTATTCCTCGAGCATAGCGCCGCGCAAGCCGATCTGGACCGCACGCCGCTGTACCGGTGCGCCGGCCGGGTCATGGTCGGGGTCCCACTGCAGGCGCACGTCCGAACTGGCCACCGCGGCTTGCCAGGCCTCCCTGCCGCCGGCAACGGCGCCCTGGTAACTCGATGCCACCGCCGAGGCGAGCAGGCGGTCGAAGAATGCGCGGCGCAGGGTGATGGCGAGGATCCGCTCCTGGCCCTCCTTGGCCGCCCAGCCGGATCGAAACATCATCCACAAAAAATTCGGCTTGATCCAGCTCATGCGGCTGAAGCTGAAATCGCCACCGAAGCGCTGGTGCGCGAGCGCGTAGTCCGCAATCGAATGCCGATAAGCCTGGTAGACGACGATATTGGCGTCATCATAATGCGCCAGGATATGCCGGCCTTCCTGCGGCCACAGCGCGGTTTGATCCTTGAAATATTCGTATTGCATGTCTCTTCTTCAAAATGATGCATGTCGTTCGGTCAAGCATGCATTCTACGGCCAAGTCCGCCGCTGCCGAGCGACCGTCCTCGACTTGGTGGATAATCTGCTTTTCGCAGCGCCTCGACGCTGAACCAACCATCCGGAACCGACCATGAGCGACATCGACCCACCCATCAAACTGACCTCCTTCTCCCACGGCGGCGGCTGCGGCTGCAAGATCGCGCCCGGCGTGCTGTCCGAGATCCTCAAGAAGTCGAGCGGCTTTCCGGTGCCGAAGGAACTCATGGTCGGCATCGAAACCGCCGACGACGCCGCCGTCTACAAGCTCAACGACGAGCAGGCGCTGATCGCCACCACCGACTTCTTCATGCCGATCGTCGACGACCCCTTCGACTTCGGCCGCATCGCCGCGACCAATGCCATCTCCGACGTGTACGCGATGGGCGGCACCCCGATCATGGCGCTGGCGCTGGTCGGCATGCCGATCAACAAGCTGCCGCTGGATACCATCGGCAAGATCACCGAGGGTGGCGCATCGATCTGCCTCGAGGCCGGCATCCCGATCGCCGGCGGCCACACCATCGACTCGGTCGAGCCGATCTACGGCCTGGTGGTGATGGGCCTGGTGCATCCGTCGAAAGTGAAACGCAATGCCGACGCCCGCGCCGGCGACGTCCTGATCCTCGGCAAACCGCTGGGCGTGGGCGTGCTGTCGGCCGCGCTGAAGAAAGACAAGCTGGACGCCGATGGCTACGCGGCGATGATCGCCAACACCACGAAGCTCAACAAGCCGGGCCGGCTTCTTGCGCAACTGGACGGCGTGCATGCGCTGACCGACGTCACCGGCTTCGGCCTGCTCGGCCACCTGCTGGAACTGGCGCGCGGCGCCGGCCTCACGGCGGAACTCGAGATGGACCGCATCCCGCTGTTGCCGGGCGTCGAACAGCTGGCGCACGACGGTTACTTCACCGGCGCTTCGGGCCGCAACTGGGACGCCTACGGTCATGACGTCGAACTGGGCGCGAAGCTGAAGGCTACCTCCCGCGTGCTGCTGACCGACCCGCAGACTTCGGGCGGCCTGCTGGTCTCATGCGATCCGGGCAGCGTCGACGAAGTGCTGGCCCTGTTCCAGCGCGAAGGCTTCGAGCACGCGGCCGTGATCGGCCGGATGGCCGAAGGCGAAGCCCGCGTCAAGGTCGGCTGAACCCGGTCGCCTGGTCTCAAGCGGCGGGGCTGCTGCGCAGCTCCGCCACCATCTCCCCGCGCTCGTCGATGCCGGTTTCCACGAAGCCGAAGCCGGCGTAGAAGCGCTTCGCCCCCCTCGTTGTGCGTGTGGTGGCAGATCGTGATGCGCCACAAGTCCGCGCGGGAAGTGGTGGCACTCACACCGTGAACAGCCCCGGATCCCGGTCCGGATGGGTCGCGTCCGGGTCGATATCGAGCATCACGCCGCCCTCGCCGGGAATCCGCATCGGCAGCATCTGGATCATGTCGTAGCGCTTCTGCTCCGCGTACTGGCGCGAGCCGGCAAAGCCGGTCGACTGCGACAGCCAACTGCAGGATGCGATGCCGCGCTCGATCAGGGCGCCGCAGCACAGGCCCGAGCCGTACACCCCGACCCGGTACGAGGGCTGCCCCTCGTTCGCCACGTACAAGGCCGCGTGCACGCCGGTGAAGTAATTGCTGACCGCGCCGTCGATGTCGGCCTGGGTCGGGTCGTAATCGACCGCGAAGTAGATCGCCGAACCGAAGGGCTGGCCGATGGTCTGGGTGGCCATCAGCCAGGCCGCGGCGCCGTCGGCCAGGCCTTGTGCGCGGCTGAAGAAGCTGGCCCGGGTGCCCGAGGTTTCCCACACCACCCCGATGCGCATGCCGGCCTGCGCCAAGGCCCGCGCCTCGCCCAGCGACAGGTTCTTGGCCGCATTGTGGCTGTAGTAGCGCAGCGCGAAATCGTAGCCCTGGCGCTTGAGCGCGACCGCGTGGCGCGTCAATTCCATGGTCGTGTCCAGGCCCTTGAGTGCCGCCATGCGAGCTCCTTTCGAAAGATCAGACATGGTGCGCTTCGGCCTCGGCCGCCGCGTCGATGCCGGCGTCGTGCTGGACCGCGCGCGGCGCGGGAATCCGGACCGGTGCCGGCTTGCGCAGCACCGCCACCACGCGCGCCAGGACCAGCAGGAGGATGACCATGGCGCCGAAGGCCAGGGTCACGGGCAGGGGAAAAACAAGGAACAGGTTATGGCTCATGACATCTCCCGATCAGGTTTTTCTTGGCTCCGCTTGGCGCGGCGCAAGAGTGACTGTGCCACCCCGTTAACCGCAAGCACTTGATCTTACGCAACGGTAAGTCTTGGTCACACGTCGGCGGTAAATGTCGCGTTAACCAAACGGCAAGGTATGAATTGCTTGACACGCCAAACAAAATTCACTTAGAGTGGATAAATGTTCTCTCCCCTGCCTCTGTCGACTCTCCTACCGCTCGCTGGCGCGCTATCGCTAGCGGCCCTGCTGCTACGCGCCTGAAGCGCCTCGCCGGCATCGTCCGGCACCCGCCCGGCCCCGCCGGACACTGTAGCCCAAGGAAGTCGTACCGATGTCAGCCACCACCGAGTCCACGCCCGAATTCAACGCCACCAGCACCGCAGCCTTGTTCCGCTGCGCGGGTCTGCTGGCGCTACAACTAATGATCGGTTGCCGGGCCTAGCGTCTCGTGGCCCGTCCGGCAGCCAGCGCCACACCAGATTCCCCACATTGTCGTCCCCGTACACACCAAGATCAGGAGCCATGCCATGTTGACCAATCCCGCCGCCAAGTACCGCGCCTTCCCCGCCGTTCCCCTCGCCGACCGCCAGTGGCCGAGCCGTTCGATCACCCGGCCGCCGGTCTGGATGAGCACCGACCTGCGCGACGGCAACCAGGCGCTGATCGAGCCGATGAGCGCGGACAAGAAGCTGCGTTTCTTCCAGAAGCTGGTGCAGATCGGCGTCAAGGAAATCGAAGTCGGCTTCCCGTCGGCCTCGCAGACCGATTTCGACTTCGTGCGCATGCTGGTCGAAGACGGCCACATCCCGGACGACGTCACCATCATCGTGCTGACCCAGGCGCGCGACGAGCTGATCCGCCGCACCGTCGAGTCCTGCATCGGCGCCAGGCAGGCGATCGTCCACATCTACAACTCGGTGGCGCCGGTGTTCCGCCGCGTGGTGTTCGGCATGGACCAGGACCAGATCGTGCAGATCGCGGTGAACGGCACCCAGCTGATCAAGGAGCTGGTGGCCCAGCATCCGGACACGCAGTGGGGCCTCGAGTATTCGCCGGAATCCTTTTCGACCACCGAACTCGATTTCTCCAAGCGCATCGTCGATGCCGTCAGCGCCGTGTGGCAGCCGACCCCGCAGAACAAGATGATCGTCAACCTGCCCTCGACCGTGGAAGCGGCGACGCCCAACGTCTACGCCGACCAGATCGAGTGGATGTGCCGTAACCTCAACAAGCGCGAGAGCCTGGTGATCAGCGTGCACCCGCACAACGACCGCGGCACCGCCGTCGCGGCCGCCGAGCTGGCCGTGATGGCCGGCGCCGACCGCGTCGAGGGTTGCCTGTTCGGGAATGGCGAGCGCACCGGCAACGTCGACCTGGTCACGCTGGCACTGAACCTTTACACGCAAGGCGTGCATCCGGGCCTGGACTTCTCGGACATCGATTCGGTGCGCCAGCTGGTCGAAGAGTGCAACCAGATCCCGGTCCACCCGCGCCACCCCTACGTGGGCGACCTGGTGTTCACCGCCTTCTCCGGCTCGCACCAGGATGCGATCAAGAAGGGCTTCGCCAAGCAGCAGGCCGACGCGCTGTGGGAAGTGCCGTATCTTCCGATCGACCCGGCCGACCTGGGCCGCAGCTACGACGCCGTGATCCGCGTGAACAGCCAGTCCGGCAAAGGCGGCATGGCCTACCTGCTCGAGCAGGAATACGGCCTCGAACTGCCGCGGCGCCTGCAGATCGAGTTCTCGCGCGTGGTGCAGAAGCACGCCGACGCCAGCGGCCGCGAAGTGGCGGCCTCCGACATCCACGCCTTGTTCGCGAAAGAGTACTTCGAGCAGGAAAACGCGGCCTACCAGTACGCCTCGCACCGCATGACCGAGGACAGCGAGGGCGAACACCGCGTGCAGATGGACGTCACGCTGCAGCAGCACCGCGTCACGCAAACCTGCAAGGGCACCGGCAACGGCCCGATCGACGCCTTCGTCAACGCCCTCGGCCTGGACGTGCGCCTGATGGACTACCACGAGCACGCGATCGGCTCCGGCGCGGACGCGCGTGCGGCCTGCTACGTCGAACTGCGCCTGGCCAACGGCCCGACCCTGTTCGGCGCGGCGATCGACAACAACATCTTGACCGCCTCGTTCAAGGCCGTGCTGTCGGCGGTGAACCGCCAGCTGGCGATGGACGCGCAAGTTCCGGCAGCACGCGCTGCGTAGGGTGGACCGGGGCGCGCAGCCGGCTGTGCCGTCCACGCGGTGATACGCGCCGGCTCCGATCCCGCGCACGATGTCGGAGCCGATAACAATCACTGCGTGGACGGGCAACCCGTCCACCCTACGATGGCCACGTTCACCCGCCAGCCGCCCCGGTCACCGGCATCACCGCCCGCATGATCTGGATGACCGCGGGCCCCAGCAGCACCACCAGCAGCGCCGGGAAGATACAGAAGATCAGCGGGAACAGCAGCTTGGTCGCCACCTTCGCCGCCTTTTCCTCCACCAGTTGGCGCCGCCGCGTGCGCAGCTGTTCCGACTGCACGCGCAGCGCCGTGCCGACGCTGGTGCCGAAGCGCTCGGCCTGGATCAGCATCCTGGCCAGCGCGTCGACGTCCTCGACGCCGGTGCGCAGCGCCAGGTTGCGCAAGGCCTTTTCCTTGGCGCTGCCGGCGCGCAGTTCCAGCGTCACCAGCTGCAGTTCCTCTGCCAATACACGGCTCTTCAGGCCGATCTCCGCCCCCACCCGCGCCAGCGCCGCATCCATCGCCAGGCCCGCCTCCACGCACACCGTCATCAGGTCGAGCGCGTCCGGGAAGCTCTCGAAGATCTCGCGCTGGCGCCGCCCGATGCGGCTCTTCAGGATCAGGTCCGGCAGGTAGTAGCCGATGGCGGCCGCGCTCACCAATACGAGAAACGTGACGGCGCCGGTGCGGTGCGCTTCCTGGCGCAGCGCCAGCCAGGCGATCAGCGGCAGGCCCAGCGTCAATGCGGTTTTCCCGGCGTAGAACATGCCCGGCGTGGACGGCGCGCGCCAGCCGGCGTTGATGAAACGCAGGCGCACCGGCGAGCCTTCCCAGCCCTCCGAAGGTACCGACAACCTGGCCAGCGGCTCGGCCAGGCGCGCCAGGCGCTCGGCCCAGCCGCGGCCCGCCGCGCGCCGGTCGCCGCTGTCGCGTTCGTCGAGCGCGGACAGGCGCGCCTTGACCGGGTCGCGCGTGAGCGCCAGCAGCGCCAGCACGGCCGCGCCGAACATCAGCAGGAAAAATACGGCCAGGATCAGGATATTCGACTTGCTCATGGTAGCTCTTTACATGCGGATGCGGACAGTCTTGCGGATCGCCAGTACGCCGACGCCCATCATCGCCAGCGCGCCGAACAGCATCTTGCGGCCCAGCGGGTCGGTGAACAGCACGCCCATGGTGCCGGGATTGGCCGCGTACATCAGGGCGCCGGCGCCGAAGGGCAGCAGGCCCAGCACCCAGGCCGAGATGCGCCCTTCCGCCGACAGCACGCGCACCTGGCCGACCAGCTTGTGGCGGTCGCGGACGATGGCGCTGATCGAGGACAGCAATTCCGTCAGGTTGCCGCCGCTCTCGCGCTGGATCAGCACGGCCACCACGAAGTACTGCAGGTCCATGCTGGGCACGCGCTGGGCCAGGCCATTCAGCGCATCGCCCATCGACACGCCGAAGTTCACTTCGTCGAAGGCCGCCTTGAATTCCTCGCCCAGCGGCGCCGCCACCTCGTCGCCGACCAGCTTCAGCGCGGTCGGGAAGGCATGGCCGGCGCGCATCGCGCGGCCCATCATGTCGAGCGCTTCCGGCAGCTGGCGCTCGAAGCGCGTCATCCTCGCCTCGCGCGCGCGCGACAGGCGCAGCAGCGGCAGCGCGGCGACGCCGGCCGCGAACGGCAGCAGCGCCAGGCCCGGCACGTGCAGCCAGACGCCGGCCACCAGCCCGGTCACGAAGCAGCCGCCGCACATGGCCAGCAGCGGCGCCACCAGGTAGGTGGCGCCGGCCTGCAGCAGCATGCGGTCGAGCCGGCGCACGCCAGGAAGCTTGCGCAGCAGCGCATCCAGCTCGGGCGCCGCGGCCAGGCGCCGCTCCTTGACGATGGTGACGTCGGACTCGCGCACCTCGCCCCCGATGACGCCGCGCAGGCGCCGCGCGATGCGGTCGGCCTCCGGGCTGTGGTGCGCCTGCCAGCCGACGTAGATGCCCCAGACCAGCAGCAGCACGGCCAGGAACAGCAGCAGGACGAACAGGGCGAAGGTGGTGCTCATGCGCGTTTTACCTCGGTTCGAACACGTGGACCGGCAAATTGATGCCGTAAGCGCGCAGGCGCTCGGCGAAGCGCGGGCGCACGCCGGTGGCGGCGGACTGGCCGATCACGCTGCCGTCGTCGGCCACGCCGGTCTGCTTGAAGACGAAGATGTCCTGCATCGTGATGACGTCGCCTTCCATGCCGGTGATCTCGGAAATCGACATCACCTTGCGCTTGCCGTCCTGCAGGCGCGCGACCTGCACCACCACGCCCACCGCGGAACTGATCTGCTGGCGGATGGCGCGCGCCGGCAGCGTGCCGGCCGCCATGGTGACCATGTTTTCCAGGCGCGTCAGCGC
>Ga0265780_10000767_pt1 | contig 48140 bp, 42 predicted proteins | sample P1T30metagenome_FD_192432 | JGI IMG/M metagenome (GOLD analysis project Ga0265780, IMG submission 192432) | Plant litter microbial communities from East Loma Ridge, Irvine, California - P1 T30 | ecosystem: Environmental > Terrestrial > Plant litter > Unclassified | place: USA: California... | reverse complement strand
CGCCCTTCCACGGCGTTGCCTCGCGCTACCTGCCGAACTACCTGGGCTGGCGCCGGATGCTCGATGGAGGAAAAGTCACTTCTGCCGATCAATTGTTTCGTCTTGCTATCGGACCCATCCATAGTCAACGGTGACAGCGCCAAACAAAAAACGGACCCACGCCCGCACGTGGATCCGCTTTCTTCGCGCTAACCAGCCCTGCCCTGCGCCGCCGTTTAGCCCAGCTTCGCCGCGTGTTCGCGCGTGGCGTGGAAGGTCAGCTTCGGCCAGCGTTCCTGGGTCAGGCGCAGATTCACGCCGGACGTCGCCAGGAAGGCCAGATTACCGGCCGCGTCATACGCTACCTGGTGCCCCAGCTGGTTCTCGAAGTCGGACAGCGCTTTCTTGTCGTCCGACGACACCCAGCGCGCGCTGCTGATGCTCGACGATTCGAACACCGCATCCACGCCGTATTCGTTCAGCAGGCGGCTTGCCACCACCTCGAACTGCAGCACGCCGACCGCGCCCAGGATCAGGTCCGAGCCCAGCACCGGCTTGAAGACCTGCACCGCGCCCTCCTCGCCCAGCTGCTGCAAGCCCTTGTGCAGCTGCTTCACCTTCAGCGGATTGCGGATGCGCACCGTGCGGAACAGGTCAGGCGCAAAATAAGGAATGCCGGTAAACGTCAGCAGCTCGCCTTCCGAGAAGCTGTCGCCGATCTGCATGTTGCCGTGGTTCGGCAGGCCGATGATGTCGCCGGCGTAGGCTTCTTCCACCTGTTCGCGCGAGGAGGCCATGAAGGTCACCACGGACGACAACTTCACCTCCCGGCCCAGGCGCAGGTGCTTGACCTTCATGCCCTTCTCGAAGCGTCCCGAGCACACACGCAGGAAAGCGATGCGGTCGCGGTGGGCCGGGTCCATGTTGGCCTGGATCTTGAAGACGAAGCCCGAGAACTTCGGCTCGACCGGGTTCACGGCGCGCACGGTGGCGTCGCGCTCGCGCGGGCCCGGGGCCCAGTCGACCAGGGCCGACAGGATCTCGCGCACGCCGAAGTTGTTGATCGCGGAACCGAAGAACACCGGGGTCTGCACGCCCGACAGGAAGCGCTCCAGGTCGAAGGGATGCGAGGCGCCGTGCACCAGTTCCACTTCCATCTTGAGCTGCTCGATCTCGAGCGGGAACATGGCGGCCAGCTTCGGGTTGTCGATGCCCTTGACGATCTCGAAGGCGCCGTCGGCCTTTTCCTCGCCGGCCTTGAACAGCATGATCTCGTCGTTCAGCAGGTGGTACACGCCGCGGAAGTTCTTGCCCATGCCGATAGGCCAGGTCACCGGCGCGCACTCGATCTTCAGCACCGATTCGAGTTCGTCGAGCAGCTCGAGCGGATCGCGCGTTTCGCGGTCCAGCTTGTTCATGAAGGTGACGATCGGCGTGTTGCGCATGCGGCAGACGTCGAGCAGCTTGATGGTCTGCGCTTCCACGCCCTTGGCGGCGTCGATCACCATCAGGGCCGAGTCGACCGCCGTCAGCACGCGGTAGGTGTCTTCCGAGAAGTCCTGGTGGCCCGGGGTGTCGAGCAGGTTGATCACGTGGTCGCGGAACTCGAACTGCATCACCGAGGACGCGACCGAAATGCCGCGCTGCTTCTCGATGTCCATCCAGTCGGAGGTGGCGTGGCGGCCGCTCTTGCGGCCCTTGACCGTGCCGGCCATCTGGATCGCGCCCGAGAACAGCAGCAGCTTCTCGGTCAGCGTGGTTTTACCCGCGTCGGGGTGGGAAATGATGCCGAAGGTGCGGCGGCGCGCCACTTCGCGCGACACGATGGCAGGCGCCGGCGCCGCTGCGGAAGCAGCCGCGCCGTCGGTGGCGAGGATCTCGGATTCGTTGGACATAGTCGAGCCCCATAGGCCCATGAAGAAAACCCTCGATTTTACCCTTATTCGCGCACCCTGCGCCAGCCGGCGCGCGAGGCGCCGTCGGATTCCGCCGGGGCCACGCCCGAGGTGATGGTGTTGCCGTCGGCGGTGGTGGTGATCATCTTCAGCGCGCCGGACGGCAGGCGCACGATGATGAAGCCGACCGCCGCCGAGGCGTTCGACAGCGTGCGGCCGGCCACCTGCACGTCCTGGCCGGCGCTGTTGCGGACCGTGCCGCCCAGCGCGGCCCCGGTGCAGACGTTGAGCTGGTAGACATTGCTGGTGCCGCCCACCTTGCAGCTCGACGACGAGCTCGGCAGGTTGGTCACGATATTCAGGCCGCCCGAGACGATCTTCGGATCCAGGTTCACGCGCTCGCCGCTGTTCAGGCGGAAGTCCACGTACCAGCCGGACTGGGTCGAGAAGTCGACCGGGGTCCCGCTGATCGAGTACGCGGTGCTGGTGCCGCCGATCTTGGCCAGGGTCTGCTTCGCCATCTTCGAGTCGGCCCGCCAGTTGGTCGGCACGAACGCGGTCCCGCTGTCCTTCAGCACATACGCGCTCTGGACCGCCGGATCGGCGATGTCGACCTCGTCGAGCAGGCGCCCGGTGCCAAAGGCGACCACGCGGGTGGTGCTGCTGCTCTGGGTGCCGTCGGCGGCCACGCTGTCGACCAGGCAGGTGGTGACGTCGGGCCGCGTGGTCACCGGCTGGGCGCTGCCGGCGCTCCCGAGCAGCATCACGGTCGGCGCGCCGCGCGCGGTGAAGTCGTAGCGCCACATCGCGCCGTCGTTGTCGCCGCCGTAGACGAAGGTGATCAAGGGGTCGGTGTTCGGGTTGCTGCTGATCGCCGTGATGCGCGCGAAGCCGGTCGGCGTGGCGATGTACTTGGCGTCCTCGCTCTTGCCGGCGATCTTGGGCGTGGCGACTTTCGCCAGCACGCGCCCGCTGCCGACATCGACCACGTACAGGTAGCCGCGCCCGTCGCCGCTCGCGACGCCGTCGGTGCCCGGGATGTTGTTGTAGCCCGAGGTCAGGAACACGGCCCAGTACTCGACGCCCTGGGCATCCTTCCAGGTGCCGAACTGCGGATTCCCGAAGGTCAGGCCGATGTCCTTGTCGTAGTTGACGCCGCTGCACACGGTGGTGTCGGCGCACAGTTCCCACAGCGCCTTCGGGGCCTCGGGGTCGGTGACGTCGAGCGCGTAGTAGCCGCGGCCGCCCGCATTCAGGCCGGCCACCAGCACGCTGCGCCACTCGCCGTTGATCTTCACGTCGGCCACCTCGGGCGAACCGTCGGTGGTGAACTGGTGGCTGGTGCCGTAGGTCGTACCGGCCTGCACATACAGCTTCTTCATCGTGATGCGCGGCACGTAGGCCCAGGTCTCGGCGCCGGTATCGGCGTTAAAGGCGTGCAGCATGCCGTCGTTGGCGGCCACGAACACGGTCGGCTGGCGCGTGGCGTTATCGAGCTTATAGGCGTTGTAGTCGTCGAGCGGATACGACTTGCGCGGATCGCGCAGGTAGGCCGGCTTCGACGAGGCGATGTCGCCCAGCACGATCGGCAGCTGGGCCGCGGCCCCGCCCGGGATCGTGGTGGTCTTCGAGTAGGCGCGGAACAGGGTATCGTTCGCGTACTGCTGCTGGCCGCGCAGCCAGTTCACCATGTTCTCGCCGTTGTTGACGATCCGGCGGTTCGCGTCCGTCAGCGTCAGGCACTGGGCCAGCGCATTGCACTTGTCCTTGAACCAGGCCTTCTCGGTCTCGGTCATGAGGCCGAAGTCGAAATCCTTCAGGCCGTCGCCGCTGTCGTCGACGCCGGCGAAATCGCGCATCAGGATCTTGCGCGTGTCGGTGTCGGCGGCCACCTGGCGCCCGACCGTCTGCGACGAGTTCCAGTCCGCCGCGCTGCCGACCACGCCGGTGACGGTGTCGATCTTCTTGTCCGACAGCTCGCCGTACCAGCGCACGGTGGTGAAGGTGGCCGAGAAGATGTCGTTGTCCTGCTGCGAGATGTTCGGGGTCGAGGTGGCCGCCGCGGCCGCCGCGCCGATCTTCACCTCGATGTTCGACAGCGCCGCGCGCAGGCCGTCGATCACCTGCAGCGGGTCGGAGGCGCTGAAGTATTTGCCGTGGCCGTTGATGGCCGCGTGCCACAAATCGTCCACGCGCGACTGGTAGGAGGCGCCGCCGTCGTCGATCTGGGTCTGCGGGTTCGGCCACACATAGGGGCCGTTGTTGTTCCAGGGGCAGCCACTCTGCACGCCGGTGATCAGCTTGTAGAAGTCGCTGCCGACCTTCGGCGCGGTGTCGTACTTGTCGTCGTACGTCATGATGCCGTCCACGCCCAGGCCGAGCGCGTAGGTATTCATGTGCAGGCGGGTGTTGTCGCCGGCGGCCGCGGCCACCAGGCCGTTCGGCTCGTTCCAGTTTTCCAGCGACGAACGCAGCGAGGTCACGCTGTCGTTCGAGCCGCCGTTGTACCAGTACAGGGCGACGTCGGCCAGCGAGTTGGCGCTCTGCACGCTCGGGTCGACGCAGCCCTTGCCCTTCGAGCAGAAGCGCGACAGGTTTTCACGGTTGTCGTTGCTGACCACGCCGTCGGCCGCGCCGCCGTTCCAGTAGCCGTCGGTGGTGACGAAGGTGAAGTTCTGCTGGCAGGCGAACTGCACCACCTCGCTGCCGGCGGCGTAGTTGTACGGCTCGCGGTTCGCGTACATCTTGCCGACCGCGTGCAGGCCCTGGCGGACCGGCGTCGAACCGCTGGTGCTCATGCCGTACAGGGCGTCGTACCAGGCGCTGCGCGCGGCGCCGGTGAAGGGTTTCGGCGGCTGGCGGATGGTGCCCTCGCTCGCGGCCACCGACAGCGACACGATGCCGACGTTGTAGTTGTCGGCGATCGGCTGGAAGGCCTGGCCGACGGCGGTCTTCATCATCTGGTTGCGGCTCTTGTAGTAGGCGTACCAGTTGGCGAAGTTGGTCATCTCCTCGGCATAGGTGCAGGTGGTGCCTGTGCAATCGGTGCGCTTGGCATCCTTCGGATAGCTGGTGCGGCCCGATACGATGTCGGTGCGCACGAACACCGAGGCGCCGAGCGGCGTCACATCGGTCGGCACGCCGTCGCTGACGCCGGGGGTGGCGCCGAAGCTGAGGTAGGTGGTGCGGCCGCTGGTGTTGTTGCTCAGCGTGCCGAGCGCGATGTTGTCGCCCACCGTGTCGAGGTTGGTGCTGACCAGGCAGACATAGTTGTTGCTGGCGGCGGCGCAGATCGGACCGGCGGTGCTGGCGTTGGTGCCGCCGATGTAGGGGGTGATGCCCTTGTTGGTCAGGATCTTGTTCTTGATGAGGGTAGCGACCGCCGAGTTCGAGGAGCGCGAGGCGATGCTGAGCGTGCCGTTGAACAGCGCGACGCCGCCATACGACAGGCTGTTCAGGACCTGCGCCTTCGAGGTGTTGGCGCTGCCGTTTACCTGCAGCAGCGCGGTGACGCGGGTGCCGGAGTTGACGATCAGGTCGCGCCCGGCGCGGCTGCCGTCGTTGACCAGGGTGCAGGGACCGACCGCCTTGCTGTTGTTCCCGGCCGGGCAGCTGATCGGCACCACGGCCACGACGTTGTTCGCTTCGAGGTTGATGCCGAAGCGCGAGCAGGCCGGCACGCTGCCGCTGGCGGTGCGCAGGCAGGCCGTGTACTGGTTCGCCAGCCCGGTCCTGGCGATGATCGAGGCGGCCAGCGAAGCCGCCAGCGCGGTCTGCTTGGCGGCGGTGTCGGTGCCGTTGGCGGCGGTGACGGCGGCATTCGTCAGCGTGAAGGTGCCGTTCGGCTCGACGATCTGGACGCTGCCGATGCTCATCGAGTTGGTGTACGGTGACGCCTTGATGGTGATGGTGCCGTACCAGTCGGGCGCGCGGTTCGGATCAGAGAAGCGCGGGTACTTGTAGTCGCCGACGAACTTGGCCTGGCAATTGGTCAGCGCGCGGTCGCTGCAGAAGCGCACCCTGGCCGCTTCCGGATAGCCGGTCGGCGCCGCCGCGCCCACTGCCGTCACCCGGCAGTTGGTGAGCGTGGTGTCGGTGCAGTATTCGGCGACGTTGATCGTGTAATAGTAGGGGTTGCCGGTGAAGTTGTCCGGCGCGTAGCGCACATCGTTCGGATAGCTGTAGCCGACCGTGTTGTAGCTGCAGTCGGTACCTTCGCACCAGCGCAGGTCGGGAAAGCCGGTCACCAGGTTGGTGGTGTCGTTGTCGCGGCCCAGCAGGTCGGTGCGGTCGGTGCCGTAGATGTCGGTGGTGACCGAGGTCCAGCTGCTCGTCTCGGCGGCGTTCTGGTTCGGGTAGGAAGTGCCGTTGGCTTTTACCGGCGGCAGGTAGCGCACCTTCGGATTGTAGTACTGCTTGTTGAAGTCGGCGCTGGCGAACGGCGGGTCGCCCGGCTTGCAGGCGCGAATGCCGCCGGCGATGGTCGCGCGCGAACGGCAGCTGCCGGTGTTGTTCACGTAGTCGGGCGTGTAGGTGAAGTTCATCGACCCCGAGTTATCGTACAGCAGCATCAGGTTCGGCTTGACGGTGCCGGTGCCGCTGATGTTCAGCAGCGGGACGTCGGCGATGCTGACCGGCGCGGCGCATGCGGGCGCGGTCGCGGTCGCGAGCACCGTCAGGCAGATCGAGGCAAACAGGGAGAGCAGGCGGTTCATGCGCATTTCCATTCTCGTTGTGCCGGTCGCGGACCGGTTCTTGTTGTTGCTGTCGTCGTCACGGACGGCGATCAGCCGCCGATCAGCACCACCATCTGGTTCACGACGTTGCCGCCGCGGGTGCCGGACAGGCGCGCCGTGACCACGTAGTGCACCTTCGGCGTTTCGGCGAATTGCGGCGAGTCGGCGGCCAGGCTGTCGCCCACGCCGACGTGGGTGCCGCCCGCATTCGGGTCGGCGGTCTGCACGCAGGCATTGCCGACGGCGTCGTAGGCGCCGGTCAGGAGACACAGGCGGTGCACCACGTACTCGATGCTCTGGCCCTCGTGCACCACGGTCTTCTTGCCGTTCCAGAAGCCGTCCGAGCGCGCGGTCTGGGTGGTATCGAGCGTGGCGAGGTAGCCATTATTCGCAGAATCCTCGTTCAGCAGCGCCTTGTTGGCGCTTGCCGTCTGGCTCAGCCAGCGAAAGCCCGCGTGCAGGCCGGCGTCCACCGCGCGGCTCTGGGCCGAGTCGTAGGCCAGGTTGGAAGCGGTGAGCGTGGTCGAGTTGCTGGACTTGAGCAGGTAGATGCTCGAGATCAGCATCACCATCAGGATGATCAGCATCACCGGCAGCGCCAGGCCGCCCTGCTCCCGGGTCGTAGGAAAGGTACGCATGGTTCAGGGCCTCCAGCCGGCGTTGCGCAGCGGGACGATGGTTTCGAAGACGCGGTAGCGGTAGCAGCGCCAGTCGTCGCCGCCGACATCGACCGTGACCGGCGCCGCGTCCACGCCCTCGGGCACGGCGCTGCCGAACACCACCGGCTTGTCGCTGGTGGCGCTGCAGACGCCGGCCGCGTTCGGCCGCTCGCGCGCGGCGCTGCGCGCCACCACGGCGATGCGCAGCGCCGCGATGTGCTGGTAGTCGCCGGCGCTGCCGGCGCCGCCGGCGCCATCGGCGTCGATCATGGCCGCCGACCAGCGCCGCACCTGCAGGCCATCCTGGGGATTGAAGGCGCCGCCGGTGCGGGTGTCGAAGCCATACTGGGCCTTGATCGAGACGATGTTGTCGGCCACCGTGGCCGGCTGGGCGCCGGAGCCGGACAGGTCGGTCGAGCGCAGCTGCAGGAAGCCGTTGTCGACCGACCAGGTGTGGAAGGCCAGGCCCTTGGCCGGGCCGAGGTTGAAGATGCGCGCCATGCCCGAGGTGAAGTTGGGGCCCAGCGCGCCGCTGTTGAAGCGGAAGCCGTTACCGCCGGCCACCATCACGAACTGCTGCGCCGGCGGGGCGTCGAGGCGGCCCGGGTCGGCCGAGATCTGGGCCACCGCGCAGTCGCCGTTGCCGACGTTGTCGGGCGCGACCACGACCACGTCGCCGAGGGCGAAGCCGTACGGGATGCGGTCGACGTCGAGGCGGGTGCCGCCGATGTAGTTGCTGGTCACGCGCAGGGTGCCGGTGCCGCTCATCGAGCTGCCCGAGTACAGGCTGATGCGGTCGGGGCCGGCGCCGCCGGACTCGATCACCACCGGCGCCAGCGGCCGCACGGTGGCGGCGCCGCGCGTGGCGCTGGCCAGCGCATAGCCGCCGGTGTCGGTGAAGCGCGTATTGCAGCCGACCACCGAGGCGTCGTTCAGGCCGAAGCCGGCCTGCTGGGCGTCGCCGCTGATCGAGAACATCGCCAGCATCCCGTTCTGCATCGAGTCCGAGCCGCCCAGCGCGTTCGCCTTGTTCTGCTCGGCGCCGGTGATCAGGCGCGTGGCGAACACCAGCGCCAGCAGGCCGATGACCACGCTCACCAGCAGTTCGACCAGCGAGAAGCCGCGCGCATGGCGCGCCGGCGGCATTGGCGGCATTGGCGCGGCCATCACATCGCCCCCGAGATAAACGCGCGCACCTCGTGCTTGCCGCCGAGTTCACCGGTCTTGCGCTGCCAGGTGATCTTCACCACGACCTCGCTCGGATTCGGCGCCGTGCCTTCGTCGACGCTGACGGTGACGTCGGCGCCGGGGATGTGGCTGCGGGTCTCGCCGTACCAGGTGGCGAGGCGCTCGCCGGGCTCGTCGCCCTCTTCCAGCACGTAGTCTTCCAGGCGCGCCGTATCGGTGCTCATCACGCCGAGCAGCTTTTCGGCGGCGATGGTGGCCTCGGCGCGCATGCCGGCATCCGACAGCGCCGAATAGGCGCGCGCCTGCAGGCCGATGGTGCCGAGCAGGCCGATGGCCAGCAGCACGGCGGCGATCAGGGCTTCGATCAGGGAAAAACCGGCCTGGCGGCGCGGCGGCAGTCGGGTCATGGCGGGCACCTGCGGGGGTCGTCGTCGCCGGCGTCGGGCCGGCATTTGGTGGCGATGCCGGCCAGGGTCAGCACGACGCTGGCGGCCGGAAAATCGCCGGCATGGTCTTCGGCGGGCTCCATGTCGATGCGCGCGATGTAGGGCGCGACCGTGGTGTCGACCCAGCCGACCGGGGTGAAATACACGCTGTCGGCATCGTCCGGGCCGATCGTCTGCGCCAGCACGTCGGTGCTCGGCAGCGCGTCGGCCTGGCGCAGCACCGACTTGAAGCCGGCCGCGCCTTCCGGATCGCGGTTCGACGCGGCGCCGGTGGTCGACCACGCGCCGCTGCTGTCGTTGCACGGGGTGTCGGGACGCGGGAAGCAGATGTCGACCTGCCAGTTCATCTGGCCGTTGGCGTTTTCGCTCAGCACCAGGCGGCTGGCGCTGTTGTGCGACAGCGCCTGGTTGCGCGCCAGGGCAAAGCCTTCGGCATAGAACTGGCCGGCGGCGGCGGCGCGGCTGGCGCTGGCCCAGGCCGCCATGCGCGGCGCGCCAAAGGCGAGGATGCCGCCCAGGATGGCCAGGGCGACGAGCGACTCGAGCAGCGTGAAGCCGCCGTGGCGACGGTGCATGCGCAGGCGCGCGCGCATGCTCACTCGCTGCACTTTCCGCCCTTGTCGGCGATCCAGCAGCCCGTGCTGGCGGTCCAGCCGTCGGCGATGCGCGCCGCGGTCAATGTGGTGGCGCGGCGGCCGTTCTGGTCGATGGTGAAGCCGAAGCCCGCGGCGCCATTGCGGCCGGTGGCGGTCACGGTGTAGGCGGTGTCGCTCTCGGCCGTCAGGGCATAGGTGAAGTTGTCGGTGGCGGCGGGAAAGCCGGCGGCGCCGTCGAGCTCCTCGAAGCTGTGCTCGTTGGCCCAGTACTGCTCGGCGAGCGGCTGCACCGCCGCCAGGCCCGCGTAGGCATCGGTCAGGCGCGTGCGCAGCATGTAGCTGCCATACGCCGGCACCGCCACCGCCGTCAGCACGCCAACGACCACCAGGGTGATCAACAGTTCAATGAGGGTAAAACCGGCCTGGCGCATCATGGAATCCTCGGGTCTGGGCGCGTCGCGCTGGAAAGAAAAGTTGCTTTGGGAGAATATTACCGGAGAAAGCTTGCATTACCCTGAGGAAATGCTGACGAGAAGCTGACAGATGCACGTGCGCATGCCGCATCGCTGCTGGATGGGCCGGGTGGTGGTTCTCGTAGAGGTTGTGGAAAAACGTCAGGGCACGGCGCCGAGTCGAAGACGGTACGAGCGTAGGGCGAGACGAGGCAACAGGTCCACGGCGAGTTTTTTTACAAGCTCGCAGGGGGCTCTTGAGCCCACCCTGCAGTCAGGGGAACACAACCGTAAACACCGCCCCGCTGCCCTCCCCCGGCTCGCCAAGACTGAGCTCGGCTCCATGCAGATTCGCGATATCGCGCACGATCGCCAGCCCCAGCCCGCTGCCCACCGTCTTTTCGTCCAGCCGCACGAAGCGCTCGAACACCTGTTGCCGCTGGTGCGCCGGTATCCCCGGCCCATTGTCCTCGACCCGCAGGAAGCTGCCGCCCTGCGCCGCACCACCGCAGGCCACGGTCACGCGCCCGCCGGCCGGCGTATAGCGCAGGGCATTGTCGACCAGGTTGTCGACCAGGTCGCGCAGCAGGAAGCGGTCGCCCTGCAGCGGGGCCGGCGCCAGCTCGAAGCCGAGGTCGATGTCCTTGGCGGCGGCCTGTTCGACGAAGTGCTGGATGCTTTCCGCCACCAGCGCGGCCAGGTCCAGCGGCTGCAGGCGCGCGCGCGCGAAGCGGTTCGGCTCGGCCCGTTCGAGCGAGAGCAGCTGGTTGGTCTGGCGGATCATGCGCTCGTTCGCCTGCAGCATCAGGCCGAGCGAGCGTGTGCTGTCCGGGTCGCCGGTGTGGCGCGCCGCCAGCCACTCGAGCTGCAGGCGGAGTCCGGCAAGCGGCGTGCGCAGCTGGTGTGCGACATTCGCGCGGAAGGCGTCCTGGGCCTGGGCGCCGGCGTCGATCCGCCCCAGCAAGGCATTGAAGGCGCCGACCACCGGCGCCAGTTCGCGCGGCATGCCGGCGTCGTCGAGCGGCGCCAGGTCGGCGCTGCCGCGCGCATCGAGGCGGGCGCGCAGGCGCGCCAGCGGCGCCAGGCCATTCCCGACCGACAACCAGACCAAGCCGACCAGCGCCAGGCTGAACACGCCTTCGAGCAGGACCAGCGAGCGGACGATGGCCGAGCGCACGCCCTGGCGCGCGCGCACGGTACGGGCCACGGTGATAGTGGCGGGGGCGCCCTGCCAGTCGAGCGCGGCGACCGCGATGCGCACCGGCTCGCCGTGCAGGCGGGCGTCGCGCAGGGCGCCATTGTTCGGCGCAGGCGGCGGCGCAGGCGGCGGCGCCAGGTCCGGGCTGCCGGCCAGCAGGCGGCCTTGCGCGTCGTGCAGCGCGGCCCAGCCGGCCTCGCCGACGCCATCCTCTAGCGCCTGGCCATCGTTCAAGGGCGCCAGGCCTTCGGCGCGCACGCGTCCGGCCAGGGCGCCGGCGGCCGCGCGCAGGCCATCGTCGAACGCGAGCTGGGCCGGGGTCCAGGCCAATAGATAGGTGAGCGCGGCGGCGCCCAGGTTGAACACGAGGATGGGCCCGACCAGCCACTTCAGCAGGCGCAGCCGGATCGAGCTCATGCGCCCGCTTCGAGCAGGTAGCCGAAGCCGCGGATGGTGCGCAGCGCCACGCCGGCGCCGTCGAGCTTCAGGCGCAGGCGCGACACATACACTTCGACCGCATTCAGGGTCAGGTCCTCGCCCCAGGGCGCGATGGCGTCGACGATCTGCTGCTTCGACACCACCCGCCCGGCATGCTGCAGCAAGTATTCGAGCACCGCCCATTCGCGCACCGAGAGTTCGAGCGCACGCTCGCCGACGCGGGCGCGGCGCGCACCGGTGTCAAGCAGGATATTGCCGAGCGCGAGCACGGTGCTCTTCGGCGCGTTGCGGCGCGCCAGCGCGCGGATGCGGGCCACCAGTTCGGGCGTGGCGAAGGGTTTCACCAGGTAGTCGTCGGCGCCGGTTTCCAGGCCGCGCACGCGGTCTTCGACGGCGTCGCGCGCGGTCAGCAGCAGCACCGGCGTGGCGTCGCCGCGCGCGCGCAGGCGGCGCACGACCTCGAAGCCGTCGATGCCGGGCAACCCGATGTCGAGCACGGTGACCATGGGGGGATTGCGTTGCAGCAGCGCATCGGCTTGTAGACCGTCGCGGGCGATCTCGACCTGCATGCCCTGTGCTTGCAAGGTGCGGGTCAGGCCGTCGGCCAGGACGGCATCGTCTTCCACGAGCAGGATATGCATGCGCCTTCAGTACGGGAAATAGAGTTGGCGCACATTATGCGGCATAGGCCTTTGTTGCAACAAACCCAATGATGGCCGCAGCGAGAAGAAAGCTGTTAACTGGCAGTATCTTTCCTAGTAGGACTGGACTGACAAAATATCCTACGGAGGGCCTACACAGGAGCAACCCCTAATCTTATGTTCGGCAACAGACTATAGCTTTAATGTACACACATCGCGATGAGGCAAAGTCAACAGCCAAAATGATCGCTCCCGGATGTAATGAAGCTAGAGATAAGAGGACAGAAAATGAACAACGCTCAACTTGGTGGTGCAACGCAAAAAGCGCAATCGGTCAACCAGTTTCCTTCGACCAAAGATGAAGTCAAAGCTGCGTCGCGTCCAGTTGTCAGTGTGAGCGGCACCCAGCAGAACGAACTGCTGGCCGCCTTGCCACGCCCAGACCTGGAAACCCTGTTCGAGCACCTTGAGCTGGTTCCGATGCCTTTCGGCAAAGAATTGTTCGAGTATGGCAGCAAACTGGAATACGTGTATTTCCCTACGACCGCAATCGTGTCGCTGCTGTATGTGATGGAAGACGGCGCCACCACCGAGATCGCCGTGGTCGGCCATGAAGGCGTGGTGGGCGTGTCGCTGTTCATGGGCGAGCGCGCCATGTGCAGCGCCGTCGTGCAGAGCGCCGGCTACGGCTACCGCCTCAAGACCCAGTTCCTGCGCGATGCCTTCATGAAAGGCGGCGCCCTGCCCCAGCTGCTGATGCGCTACACCAACGCCCTGTTCGCGCAGATGGCCCAGAACGCCGTCGGCGGCCGCCACAGCTCGATCGAACAGAAACTGTGCCGCTGGCTGCTCGACCGCCTGGACCGTTCGCCAGGCAACGAGCTGAAAGTCACCCAGGAACTGATCTCCATCATGCTGGGCGTGCGCCGCGAGTCGATCACCGCCGCTGCCGGCAAGCTGCAGGACGAAGGCCTGATCCAATACCGCCGCGGCAACATCACGGTGCTGGACCGCGCTGGCCTGGAAGAATATGCCGGCGAATGCTACAAGGTCGCGAAGACCGAATACGACCGCCTGCTGATGGATGTCGCCCGCTAACGCGGGGACAGTTCCCCAAGATCGTCGTGACCCATCGCTGGCAAGACTGGCGATGGGGGCGGCGCACCGAGCGCGGCGCCCTCGGGCGGCGCTGGCGGCAAGCCGGCAGCTGCGCCGGCAGCAGGATCGGCAGCGCTGGCCGCCACGGCCGTTGAATGTGCTGCTCCTTCTCCAAGCGGAATGCTGGCACGCACGCAAGTCCCCACTCCGTTGACGCCGCGCTCGACGTCGAGCTTCCCGCCCAACAGCAGCGCCCTCTCCCGCATCCCCAGCAAGCCGTGCGATTTCGAACGCGTGAGCGCGTCCACCGGAATGCCGACGCCATCGTCGCTCACTTCCAGCGCCAGTTGCCCGTCTTCGCGCGCCAGATGCACGATCACGCTGCGCGCCTGTGCATACTTGGCGATGTTGTTCAGTGACTCCTGCACGATACGGAACAGCGCGATCGCATGCATCGGACCGGCGGCATCGATGTCGCCGTCGACCAGCACATCGCAGTCCAGTCCGGTCACCCGCGCATAATCCTCGCAGTAGCTTTGCAGCGCCGCGCCCAGGCCCAGGTTGTCGAGCAGGCTGGGGCGCAGGTCCTCGACGATGCGCCGCTTCAGTTGGACAGTCTCGACCAGGGTGCTGCGCGCCCGCGTCAGCATCGCCACCAGATCGGGCCGCGTACCGCGCAATTGCTCGGCCACCGAGTTCAGGTCCATGCCGATCGCCGTCAGGTTGGCGCCCATTTCATCGTGCAGTTCGCGCGCCAGCTTGGTCTTTTCTTCTTCCGACACATGGATCAGGTGGCGCGACAGTACCGACAACTGCTCGGTGCGGCGCGCAACAATGGATTCCAGCCCCTCGTTTGCTTGCTGCAGGGCATGCTCGGCATCCCGGCGCGCGCCGAAGCTGCGCCGCACCAAGCGGTAAAAGATCAACAGCACCATGATGGCGGCGGCGTTGATGCCGATGCCGAGCATCACCGCATGGCGGTACTGGCCATAAAAGGCCGCGCTGCGCGCATTCAGCAATTCATTCTGTTCGCCCAGCATGACGACGACCTGGAAGCGGATCTCGTCGCTGTCGTTATCGCCCGGCGCACCGGTGATGGCGAGAATGTCGTCGATGCCGCCCTGGCGGTAGATGGCCAGGGCCTGCCCCATCATGCCGAGCTGGCGCTCGACCAGGGTGCGGAGTTGGCCGAGATTCTTTTGCTGGGAGGGATTGTCGGCAAGCAGCTTGTCGAGCTTGCGCAATTGCTGGTCGATGCGCGCCGGCGCCGTCTGCACGCTGCCCAGGTAAGTCGCCGCACCGGACAGGAAATAGCCACGCAAATTGCTTTCGGCATCGGTCAGCAGCAGGTTCAGGTGCTGCAATTCGTCGGTCACCTGGGCGGTGCGGTCTTGCAGGGCGTTCGCCGACTTCAGACCGTCGAGGTTGCGCAGCAGGAAATAGCCGTTCACCACCAGGATCAGCACGCAGGCAAAACACAGCAGCGTCTTGTAGAGCGGCAGCGCGCGCAGCCGGGACGGGGCCGGATCGGTGGTGAAGTACATCTGCGGGTTCCTTTCGCGCAACTAACGAACGGGCCGATTATAGCCCCCGGCGGCGTCCGGCGCACCCGGTACTGGCTCGGCCGGTGCCGAATACAAACGGAACCGGCGCCAGGGCGGGCGTCAACAGCTGCTCAACAGGCGGCAACCTCGGCGAAAAGCGACAGGGGAAGAATCGGAGGGAGCGCTTGCGCGGCAGTCGCCAGGCATGGCGCGGGGACTTGCAGGCGGCGCCCGCCGCGTGGCGGCCGGGGCCGATGAGGGCGGACACCGGGCGGCGTCCGCGTCCTGCTCAGTCGAGCAGGTTGTTTTTCATGGCATAGTAGGTCAGGTCGCTGTTCGACTGCAAGCCCATTTTTTCCATGATGCGGGTGCGGTAAGTCGACACCGTCTTGATCGACAGCGACAGCGCATTGCCGATGTCCGACACGGTGGCGCCCTTGGCCAAACGCAGGAAGACCTGGAACTCGCGGTCCGACAGCTCGGTGTGCAGCGCCGTGTTCGGGTCGCGGTCGAAACTCTGGGCCAGCAGTTCGCCCACGGTCGACGACACATAGCGGCGGCCCTGGTACACGGTGCGCACGGCCGTTTTCAGCTCGTCGGCTTCGCATTCCTTGTTCAAGTAGCCGTTGGCGCCCATCTTGAACAGGTTCAGCGCGTATTGCTGCGCCGGATAGCCGGACAGGATCAGCACCGGCAGGTTCGGCTGGCCCTGGCGGATGGTGCGCAGGATATCGATCCCGCTCTGGTCGGGCATGGCGATATCGAGCAACAGCACGTCGCAGATTTCGCGACGGGCGATATCGAGCGCCTCACGGCCGGTGGCGCCCTCGGCGACGACTTCGAAATCGCCGGACGACGAGAAAATCTGTTTGAATCCTGCTCGAACTATCTGGTGGTCGTCACAAATGGCAACGCGTATCATTGTCTTCCCTTAAATTTTCCTGGCACAGGAAAGAGCCGTGCGAACATTTTTGCGCCCCGGCTGTCATGCGTTGACTGAGCTAAGCGCATGTAACATTTTAGCACTTCACCGCCCCAGTACAACAGGCGCACGAATGCTTCAGTTAAGCCGGCCGCGAGCCGTGTTTTAACAAGGCGAGGATGTCGAGCAAGTCTTCGCGCAGCTTGGCGGTATCGACCGCCGGCGCCTCCTCGGCTTCCACTTGCTCGATGCCGCCGGCGAGATCGCTGGCGCGGTGGTCGAGACGGTTGCGGGCGCCGCTGATGGTGAAGCCCTGCTCGTACAACAACTCGCGAATACGCCGGATCAGCAGCACTTCGTGATGCTGGTAGTAACGGCGGTTACCACGGCGTTTGACAGGCTTCAGCTGAGTAAATTCCTGCTCCCAGTAGCGGAGCACATGCGGCTTGACCCCGCACAATTCGCTGACTTCGCCGATCGTGAAGTAGCGCTTGGCCGGGATCGGCGGCAGCGCGGCAAGTTCGTTCTTGTTCGGACGGTCGTTCATGGCTCACTTATGCGGCGCGCGCCAGCGATGCCGGGTTGGTCTCTTCGACCATGCCCTTCAGTTTCTGGCTGGCGTGGAAGGTCACGACGCGGCGCGCCGTGATCGGGATCTCTTCCCCGGTTTTCGGATTGCGGCCAGGCCGCTGCGGCTTGTCGCGCAACTGGAAATTGCCGAAGCCCGACAGCTTGACCGCCTCGCCGCGCTCGAGCGCGTTACGGATTTCGTCGAAGAAGGTTTCGACCATGTCCTTGGCTTCGCGCTTGTTCAGGCCAACCTGCTCGAACAGCAGCTCGGCCAGCTCGGCCTTGGTGAGGGTCGGCAGGTCTTTCTCGGCTTCCTTCCGTACCCGTGCCACTTGCATCGCACGATGCAGGTCGGCCGCCAGCGCCTCCTGGAATACGGCCGTATCAACGTCGTTGTTATTAATTTTGAAGCCCTGCCTTCGGATCACGTGTTTGGACGATGTTATCGCTGCGCTAACGCGGCATGACCGCGCTGACGCAGCGATGCATCAACTATCCGCGCAATTTTGCGCTATGTTTTTCTTTTGCAGCCTCAGCCACGGCAGCCATCAAGGCCTCCACAACATCGTCCTGCAAGGTCGATTGAGTATCTTGCAAGCTAAAGCGGAAAGCAAGCGATTTTTCGTCCGCCTCCAGGCCCTTGCCGCGGTATTCATCAAACAAAACAACGGCTTGCAAGATCTTGCCGTTTGGATGAGCGGCAGCCGCGGCGTTGAAACTGTCGAGCACGGCCTGGGCCGGCACGTCCTGTTTCACCAGCAATGCGAGGTCGCGGGTCGCGCCCGGGAACTTCGAGATCTCGGTGTAGCCTGGCAGCACACGCGCGGTCAGCGCATCGGCATCGACCTCGAACAGCACCGGCGCCTGCGGCAGGTCATACTTCTGCAGCCAGCGCGGATGCAGTTCGCCGATAAAGCCGACAGCCTTGCCGTCGAGCTCGACCGTTGCGCAGCGGCCCGGGTGCAGCGCCGGATGCTCGGCCTTGTTGAAGCGTACCACACGCGGCGCAAACAGCGCTTCCAGGTCGGCCTTGACGTCGAAGAAGTCGACAGCGCGGGTAGCAGCGCCCCACTGCTCGTCCACGGCCGGACCGTAGGCGATGGCGCCAACGCGCTTCGGCTGCTCGAAGCCGGCAACCGCCAGCGGTCCGTCGGCAATCGCCTCGTTGCGCTTGAAGACGGCGCCGATTTCGAATACGCGCACGCGCCCGGCCTTGCGATTCAAGTTATACCGCACGTTGGCCAGCAAGCCGCCGATCAGGGTCGAGCGCATCACGCTCATCTGGCTGGCGATCGGGTTCTGCAGCTTGATCGGCGCGTCGTTGCCGGCGAAATCCTGTTCCCATGCGCTTTCGACAAAGCTCATGTTGACCACTTCCTGGTAGCCCAGGTCAGCCACTTGATGGCGCACAGCGAACAACGAACGCGTGTCTTCCGGCGCGATCAGCATCGCGGACGGGGCCACCGGCGGGTTCGCAGGAATGTTTTCAAAGCCATACACGCGCGCGACTTCCTCGATCAGGTCTTCCTCGATCTCGATGTCGAAACGGTAGGATGGCGCGGTAACCGAGAACTGCCCTGCTTCATGGGTAAATGGCAAGCCCAGGCGGGTGAAGATGTCGGCGATCATCTCGTCGGTGACCGGGACGCCGATCACTTTCGCGGCGCGCGCGGTGCGCAGCACGACCGGCTGGCGCTGCGGCAGGTTGACGGCCTGGTCGTCGACCGGGCCGACGAGGGTAGCGCCGGTACCGCAGATTTCCACGATCAGCGCGGTGATGCGCTCGATGTTTTCCACCGTGTGCGCAAAGTCGACGCCGCGTTCGAAGCGGTGCGAAGCATCGGTGGAGAAATTGTATTTGCGGGCACGGCCCTGGATGGCGTTCGGCCACCAGAAGGCCGCTTCCAGGTAGATATCGGTCGTGTCGAGCGTGACGGCGGTGGAATCGCCGCCCATGACGCCGGCCAGCGATTCGATTTCCTTGTCGTCGGCAATGACGCCGACCCAGCCATCCACCTCGACAGTGTTGCCGTTCAAGAGCTTCAGGGTTTCACCCGGCTTGCCCCAGCGCACGTCGATGGAACCGTGAATCTTGCTCAGGTCGAAGACGTGCGACGGCTGGCCGATTTCGAGCATGACGTAGTTCGAGATATCGACCAGGGCCGAGACCGAACGCTGGCCCGAGCGTTCCAGGCGGCGCTTCATCCATTCCGGCGTGGCGGCGCGCGCGTTCAGGCCGCGGATCACGCGGCCGGTAAAGCGGCCGCACAGGTCCGGCGCAGAAATCTTGACGGGCAGGACTTCATCGGTATTCACGGCAACCGCGCGTGCGCTCGGCAGCGACAGCGGCGAGCCGGTCAGGGCCGACACTTCGCGCGCCACGCCCAGCACCGACAGGCAATCGGCCTTGTTCGGGGTCAGCTTGATGGTGAATTTCAGGTCGTTCAGGCCGAGGTAGTCGCGGATATTCGCGCCGACCGGCGCATCTTCCGGCAATTCCATCAGGCCGCTGCTCTCTTCCGAAATCTTCAGTTCCTTGGCCGAGCACATCATGCCCTGCGACTCGACGCCGCGCAGCTTGCCGACCTTGATCTCGAAAGGCTTGCCATCGGCGCCAGGCGGCAGCACAGCGCCGGCCTGGGCGCAGATCGCCTTCATACCGGCGCGCACGTTCGGGGCGCCGCAGACAATGTTCAACAGCGTGCCGGTGCCGACATCGACCTGGCACACGTTCAGGCGGTCGGCGTTCGGGTGCTTGGCCACTTCCACCACCTGCGCCACGACCACGTGCGAGAACGGCGGCGCAACGGCTTCCACTTCCTCGACTTCGAGGCCGGACATCGTCAGCAGGTGGGCCAGCTCGTCCGAATTCATTTTCGGATCGACCAGGGAACGGAGCCAGTTTTCGGAGAATTGCATAATCTTTTTACCTTAAAGCCGCGCTATTTATCAGGTTTTCTTCTTAATTGAACTGTTTCAGGAACCGCAGGTCACCCTCGTAGAACAGGCGCAAGTCGTTGATTCCATAACGCAGCATCGTCAGGCGCTCGAGACCGGAGCCGAACGCGAAGCCGATGAACTTTTCCGGGTCCAGGCCGAAGTTGCGCACCACGGTCGGGTGCACCTGGCCGGCGCCCGACACTTCCAGCCAGCGGCCCTTCAGCGGACCGGAACCGAAGGCGATGTCGATCTCGGCCGACGGTTCGGTGAACGGGAAGTAAGATGGGCGGAAGCGCACCTGCAAATCGTCGGTCTCGAAGAAGGCCTTCACAAAATTCAGGTAAACGCCCTTCAAATCGGCGAAGGAAATGTCTTCGCCGATCCACAGGCCTTCGACCTGGTGGAACATCGGCGAGTGGGTGGCGTCGCTGTCGACGCGGTAAGTGCGGCCCGGCGCGATCACCTTGATCGGCGGCGTGTGGGTGCGCGCGTAGCGCACCTGCATCGGGCTGGTGTGGGTGCGCAGCAGCAGGGGCTTGCCGGTGCTGTCCTGGCCCTCGATGTAGAAGGTATCCTGCATCGAACGCGCCGGGTGGTTTTCCGGGCTGTTCAGGGCAGTGAAGTTGGTCCAGTCGGTTTCGATTTCCGGGCCGTCGGCCACGTCGAAGCCGATCGAGCGGAAGATCTGCTCGACGCGCTCCCAGCTGCGCATCACCGGATGGATGCCGCCCATGGCGCGGCCACGGCCAGGCAGGGTGACGTCGATGGACTCGGCGTTCAGGCGTTCGAGCAACTGGGCGTTGGCCAGGTCGTCGCGGCGCGCGGTCAGTGCCTGTTCGATTTTTTCTTTTGCGGCATTGATCAAGGCGCCTTGCGCCTTGCGCTGTTCAGGCTCGAGCTTGCCGAGGCCCTTCATCAGCTCGGTAACCTGGCCGGTCTTGCCGAGGTACTTCGCTTTTGCGTTTTCCAGCGCGGCTGCATCCTGGGCAGCGGCGAAATCGGTGCCTGCTTCGACGACGAGTTCTTCCAGCGAGTTCATGCTTTGTTCTTTTCCTGTTTTGGGTGGCGGGAGACGCCACAATCAAAAACGGGGCGAGGGCTTTTCAACCCCCGCCCCGCTCTCTGCGCTACGTTGCCGCAGCGCTTGTCGTACTCGACCGGTCGCTAATTAGGCAGCCAGCTTGGCCTGGACGGCAGCGACAATCGCGGCGAATGCCGGCTTGTCGTGCACGGCCATGTCGGCCAGGACTTTACGGTCCAGTTCAATCGCGGCTTTTTTCAGGCCGTTCATGAAGGCGCTGTAGGTCATGCCGTGCGAACGCGATGCCGCGTTGATACGGGTGATCCACAGTGCGCGGAAAACGCGCTTCTTGTTACGACGGTCGCGGTAGGCGTACTGGCCAGCGCGCATGACTGCTTGCTTGGCAATACGGAATACCTTGCTGCGACGGCCGCGGTAGCCTTTGGCCAGTGCAAGAACTTTCTTATGACGGGCACGTGCAGTAACCCCACGTTTTACTCGAGGCATATTCGCTCCTTAGTGTGAGATTAAGCAGATGGCATCATGCGGTAGACGCTGGTCACGTCCGACGCATTGATGTTACGGGTGCCGCGCAGCTGGCGCTTGTTCTTGGTGGTCTTCTTGGTCAGGATGTGACGCTTGAACGCCATACCCGATTTGACGGTACCGCCCGGACGCACGCGAAAACGTTTCTTCGCGCTGCTTTTGGTTTTCATTTTTGGCATAGTCATCTGCCCTCGCGGACAGCCTCATATGTAACAGGATTGCAGGTGGCAGCGACGCTGCTCTTAGATGCCTACTTTCACTTGTTTTGCAGCGAATACTGGACCCACTACAACCTGTTTCGAAAAACAGGAACCGCAGATTCTAGCACAGGTGAAATAGAAAAGGGGTGGCTGTTGTAGGGTGGGCACTTCTGCCCACCCTAGGTAAAACATCGCCGCGCAAGTACCCCGCACCCCACAAACGAACAAAGCCGGACCCGGCGCCGCAGCTCACGCTGCGACACCGGATCCGGCCTGCTTGTCGATCACACCGAAAGAATTACTTCTTCTTCTTCGGTGCGATGATCATGATCATCTGGCGGCCTTCCATCTTCGGGAACTGCTCGACCTGGCCGTACGGCTCGAGGTCACCCTTCAGACGTTCGAGCATGCGGAAGCCGATGTCCTGGTGCGCCATTTCGCGGCCGCGGAAGCGCAGCGTGATCTTGGTCTTGTCGCCTTCGTCGAGGAACTTGATGAGGTTGCGCAGCTTGATGCTGTAGTCGCCTTCATCGGTACCCGGACGGAACTTGACTTCCTTGACCTGGATGATCTTCTGCTTCAGCTTGGCTTCGTGGGCCTTCTTCTGCTCGGAATACTTGAACTTGCCGTAATCCATGAGGCGGCAGACCGGTGGAACCGCGTTTGGCGCGATTTCCACCAGGTCGACGTTTTTTTCCTCGGCCAGACGAAATGCCTCAGCCAGGCTCACAATGCCCAGCGGCTCGTTGTCCACCCCGGAGAGACGCATTTCCGGGTAAGTAATTTCGCCATTGATGCGATGCGACTTGTCAGTAGCTATGTTGTTTCCTTTTAATGTCTGAATGACCGGCCGGCGTTATTTGGCTTTGGAGGAAACCTCGCCCAGGAGGCGCTCCAACAGGGCGTCGACGGACATCACGCCCAGATCGACATTGCCCCGCGCACGCACGGCCACGGTGTTTGCTTCTCGTTCCTTGTCACCAACAACCAGGATATATGGCAGTTTTTGGACGGAATGTTCACGTATTTTATAGGTAATCTTCTCATTCCGCAAATCAGCGTGAACGCGCAGGCCCGCCTCGCGCAGGCGCGCTTCCACCGCTTTCACATACGTTGCTTGTGCGTCAGAAATGTTGAGAACGGCAACTTGCACCGGCGCCAGCCAGAGCGGCAGCGCGCCAGCGTAGTTCTCGATCAGGATGCCGATGAAGCGCTCCATGGAACCCACGATCGCACGGTGCAGCATCACCGGCACCTTGCGGGTATTGTCTTCCGCGACATATTCCGCACCAAGGCGGCCCGGCATCGAGAAGTCGACCTGCATGGTGCCGACCTGCCATGGGCGGCCCAGGCTATCCTTCAGGTGGTACTCGATCTTCGGACCATAGAAGGCGCCCTCGCCCGGCAGCTCGGTCCATTCCACGCCGCAGCCGCGCAGCGCCGAACGCAGCGCTTCTTCGGCCTGGTCCCAGACTTCGTCGGAGCCGATGCGGTTTTCCGGACGCAGCGCGATCTTGACGTCGATGTTGGCGAAGCCGAAGTCGTCGTAGACCTTCATCGCCTGGGCGTGGAAGGCCACCACTTCCGGTGCAATCTGTTCTTCGGTACAGAACACGTGGCCATCGTCCTGGGTGAAACCACGTACGCGCATCAGGCCGTGCAGCGCGCCCGAGGACTCGTTGCGGTGGCACTGGCCGAACTCGCCGTAGCGCAGCGGCAGGTCGCGGTAGCTCTTCATGCCGGCGTTATAGATCTGCACGTGGCCCGGGCAGTTCATCGGCTTGAGCGCATACGAACGGTTCTCCGAATCGGTGGTGAACATGTTGTCGCGATAATTGTCCCAGTGGCCGGTCTTTTGCCACAGGGTGACGTCGAGGATCTGCGGCGCCTTGACTTCGTTGTAGCCGGTCGACTGGTAGGTCTTGCGCATGTATTGCTCGACCTGCTGCCAGACGGTCCAGCCTTTCGGATGCCAGAAGATCAGGCCCGGCGCCTCTTCCTGGAAGTGGAACAGGTCCAATTGCTTGCCGAGCTTGCGGTGATCGCGCTTTTCCGCCTCTTCCAGCATGTGCAGGTATTGCTCCTGGTCTTCCTTCCTGGTCCAGGCGGTGCCATACACGCGCTGCAGCATCTCGTTCTTCGCGTCGCCGCGCCAGTAGGCGCCGGCCAGCTTCATCAGCTTGAAGACCTTGATCTTGCCGGTGGACGGCACGTGCGGACCGCGGCACAGGTCGGTAAAGCCGCCCTCCGAGTACAGCGACACGTCTTCATTCGCCGGAATCGAGGCGATGATCTCGGCCTTGTATGCTTCGCCGATCGACTTGAAATAGGCGACCGCCTCGTCGCGCGGCAGCACCTTGCGGGTGACCGGCTCGTCGCGCTTGGCGATCTCGGTCATTTTCTTTTCGATCGCTTGCAGGTCTTCCGGGGTGAACGGGCGCTTGTACGAGAAGTCATAGTAGAAGCCATTTTCGATCACCGGGCCGATGGTGACCTGGGCATCCGGGAACAGTTCCTTGACCGCATACGCCAGCAAGTGGGCGGCCGAGTGGCGGATGACGTCCAGGCCCTCGGGATCCTTGTCGGTGACGATCGCCAGGTCGGCGTCCTGTTCGATCAGGAACGAGGTATCGACCACTTTACCGTTGACCTTGCCGGCCAGGGCAGCCTTGCCGAGGCTGGTGGCAATGCTGCTGGCCACCTGGGCGACAGTGACCGGTCCTTCGAATTGACGGCTGGAGCCGTCCGGAAGTCGCACATTCAACATTTTGATCTCCAATGGCGCCTGATGCGCCTGCTAACATTAATCAATTTGAAACTGAGAAAGTCGGGACGAAAAAAAACGCGCACCAGGCGCGTTGTTTTCAGTGTCGTCGAGTTTCTTCGAGCAAAAGGCCACCGTACCGCGTCTAGCGATTCCCCCACAACCAGGTTGTAGTTCGCGGTGTCATAACCGTTTGTGCCTTTCTCGCTCTTATTCGACGACAAGAGCGGAAAACCGGAGTTCCCCGCACTGTCTTTGTATTCTGGTGGGCGGTGCAGAATTCGAATCTGCGACCCCTTGGATGTCGACCAAGTATTCTAACCAGCTGAACTAACCGCCCAATGAGGAGCATTATAGAGACCGCACGCCGGGCGCGCAAGGCTTGTTCAAAATTAAGTATTTTGCCCAGCCCGCCCTGCGCTCGGCTCGGGCGATATCCATTACACTGGCCGGTCGTTGAACCACCAGTACTGAATATGTCTTCAGAGCACGCCGCCCCGCCGACTTCCGACCACCTGCATGCCCACCTCGACGGCGACGCCGAGCACGGCCACTTCATCGAGGCGCGCAGCCAGAAGGCGCTGGCCTTCGCGCTGACGCTCACGCTGCTGTTCGCGCTGGTCGAAGTAGTGACCGGCGTCGTGTCGAACTCGCTGGCCCTGATTTCCGACGCCGGCCACATGGTGACCGACGCCGCCGCCCTCGGCCTGGCCCTGCTGGCGCAGCTGATCGCCAAGCGTCCTCCGTCGAGCCGCCATTCCTTCGGCTTCGTCCGCGCCGAGGCGCTGGCCGCTTTTGTCAATTGCCTGGCGATGCTGTTGCTGGTGGCCTGGATCGTCTACGAAGCCGTGCAGCGCCTGGCCCACCCGGAGCCGGTGCAAGGCGGCGTGGTGCTGGTCGTCGCCGCGCTCGGCGCCTGCATCAACATCGCCGTGGCCTGGGTGCTGTCGCGCGACACCGAGAGCATCAACACGCGCGCGGCGCTGGTCAACGTGATGGGCGACTTGCTCGGCTCGGTCGCGGCGATCGCCGCCGGCGCCATCATCTACTTTACCGGCTGGGTCCGCATCGACCCGATCCTGTCGATCTTCGTCTCGCTCCTGATCCTGAAATCCACGGTCGGCATCCTGCGCGAGTCCTACCACTTCCTGATGGAAGGCGTACCGCACGGGATCGACTACCTGCAGGTCGGCGCCGACCTGGCCGCCGTCGAGGGCGTGCTGTCGGTGCACGACCTGCACGTGTGGGACATGTCGCCCGGGCACCCTGCCCTCATCGGCCACCTGGAAATCGCGGACCTCGGCGAATGGCCGGCCGTGCTGCGCCGCGTCAAGGAGATGCTGCTGGACAAACACGGCATCGACCACGTGACGCTGCAGCCGGAAGCCCTGGACGGCAAACCCTTGCGGGCTGTGTAAGTATCCTCCGACTCCGGCTGGGTACGCACGCCGATAGGAGCGGCTGCCGCGCTCCGCGATAATCGGGACATGGATGATTCTACCGAGCACCTCACTGAACATGTCTACGATACGCTGGTCATCGGCGGGGGCCCCGGCGGGCTGACCGCCGGCATCTATTTGCGCCGCTTCACGCGCAACATCGTCGTGGTCGACAAGGGCAATAGCCGCCTGTGCCTGATCCCGGTCTCGCACAACTATCCCGGCTTTCCCGAGGGCGTGCCCGGCGGCCAGCTGCTGGTCAACCTCACCGAACAATTGAAGCGCTATGGCGGCGAAGTGCGCCATGGCGAAATCACCGGCCTGCGCCTGGAAGACGGCCTGTTCGTCGGCGACTACCTCGACGACGACGGCGATACCCGCCCGATCCGCGCCCTCACCGTGCTGCTGGCCACCGGCGTGGCCGACGCCGGGCTGCCGGTCGAGCGCTGGCACGAGGCGGTGGCCGCCGGCGCCGTGCGACTATGCCCCGTGTGCGACGGCTACGACGTGATGGACACCCGCATCGCGGTGGTGACGTCGGAAGTCAATCCGGTCGGCCACGCCCTCTTCATGCGCTCGTTCAGCGCCGACGTCACCCTGTTCGACCGCGGCGAGGAATCGATGCTGAACGACGACGAACGGCGCCAGATCGAAGCGGCGGGCGTCAAGTACGTCGAGTCGCCGCTGCTGGGCGTGACGCTGACCGCCGACATGAAGCCGGTGCTGAACACGGCCGACGGCGAAAGCCGCGAATTCGACGTGTTCTACCCGATGCTGGGCGAATCGGCACGCTCGAAGCTCGCCGCCGACCTGGGTGCGGAAACGGCCGAATGCGACAAGCTGGTGGTCGACGACCATGGGCGGACCAGGGTGCCGGGCCTGTTTGCGATCGGCGACGTGGTGCGCGGCCTGAACCAGATTGCGGTGGCGGCCGGCCAGGCGGCGGTTGCGGCGACCACGATCCACAATGCCCTGCCGTGGGCCTTGCGGCCGGCGCTGGAGAAGGAACAGCAAGCGGCGTGATGATGGGCGCGGCATGCCATTGCCGGTGCTGGCGCCCTGCGCCCTGCGCCGCGGTTCACACGATCGCTTATCGACCGCCCGATGCCAGCGCGATCCGCCGGCGAATCCGCTCCACCGCCGCCGCATCCCCAGCCGCCTGGGCGCGCTGCGCCGACACGCCCAGCCACATCAGCAAGGGCCGGCGCCAGCCTTGTTCCGACGCGGTGTTCGTCGCGGCGTCGATATCGGCCGGCGTGATCCTGCCTGCCTTGAACAAGGCGCCCGCCGCGACCAGCCGCCCCAAAGGATCAGCAGCCCCGCTGAGCGACCCGCTCGCCGCCACCGGCCGATGCTGCTCCGGCAGCGCCGCCGTATCCAGCCCCTCCCAGTGCCCGGCGATATACGCCGCATAGGCCCGCTGCTGCGCGGTCGCATCGGCGGACAAGGCAGCAAACCCCGGACAATCATCGAATTCCAGCGCCGCCGCCAGCGTCGCGCAGCGCACCAGCTCCACCTGCGCCACCAGGTCCGGGCGCCCGGTGCTGCCGGTCTCGCGCCGCGCGCGCGCAAACTCCGCGTTCGCCGCGGCGGTGTTCCCGCGCAGGTAGTCATCGGTAAAACCGTCCAGCGCGTCCTTCGCATCGGCCTGCCAGTTCGGCGGCGCTGGCTGGCTCGCGCAGCCGGCCAGCAGCAGCGCGGCCAATATCATGCTCATCTTCATGGCAACTTGATCTCCTGCTTCTTCTGGCCGAATGGCCACTTGCGGTTGACCTCATCGACCAGCCGGTTCACCTTGCGCAGGCTGGCGTCGACCTCGCCGCGCAGCGCGCCCAGGTCGTCGGTGGCCACGCGCGCGTTCGCGCCCACGGCCTGGGCCTCGACCAGCACCGCGTCGACCTTCTTGAGCGTGCCGCGCGCGTCCTGCAGCACGCCCTGCAGCTCGACCACCGCGGCCTGGGCATCGTCGACCATGCCCTTCTTGCCGTACAGGCGCTGGTCGGTCTTGGCCAAGAGCGTGTCGAGGCGCTGCAGGGTCTGCACGAACTTGCTCGCTTCGTCGTCGCCCAGCGCGCCGCTCAGCAGGCCGTACTTGCCCGACAGGCGCCCGGTCATGGCCTGGATGTTCTCCAGGCTGCCGCTCATGGCGGAACCGTCGGCCGTCAGGTTTTCCAGGTTGTTCAGCAGCGAGCGGGCGGTCGCCACCAGCCCCGGGATCTCGGCCGTCACGTCGCCGCGCAGCACCGGGCGCAGGGCGTTGTCGGGCAGCGGCGGGTCGTCCAGCACGCCGCTGAAGGCGCGGATGCGGGTCTCGCCCACCACGCTGCGCTCGAGCGTGAAGACGCTCGAGGTGCGCAGCCACTTGGCGTCCTGCTTCGACACATCGATCACGATGTGCACCTTGCCGTCGGCGCCGAGGTCGACCAGGCGCACGCGCCCGATCGGGAAGCCGGCGAAGCTCATGTCCATGCCGGGGATGACGCCTTCGGAGTTGTCGGTCTCGAGCACCAGTCTCTGGGTCGGCTCGAAGACGCCGCGCGCGTACATCACGTACACGACGAAGCCGATGATCAGCGCGGCGACCACCGCGAGCAAGATCATCGCCTTGGTTTCGACATGGGCCGGTTCGTCCTGGAGGGGTTCGTTCATGGTGAATGGTCAGATGTATTTAAGGGCAAGCGAGGAGCCTTCGATCAGCAGCAGCACGAACAGCAGGCGCAGCGCACCGGGCTGCACGTTCGAGGCCAGGCGGCGCGGGTAGCGCTGCAGTTCGAGAATGGCGGCGGTCGGGATCACGGCCACGGCCAGGCCGAACAGCACGGTCTTGAGCACGAACCCGATCGTCACCACCGGCTCGAACACGCGGCCGACGGTGCGGGTGTAGTCCGGCAGCCCCCAGGGCGACAGGCCGTAGACGTTCAGGTAGGCCAGCACCAGCACGATGGTCGAGCTGACCATGGCCAGGCTCAGCACCGAAAAGGCGTTCGCGAACACCTGCGGCACCAGGTCGCGGCGCAGGCGGCGCAGGGCCTCGGCATTGATGTCCGCGCTCGGCAGGCCGGCGCGCGCCAGGCCCAGGATCGAGGCGTCGAAGGCCATGCCGGCGCGCAGGGCGGCGAACAGGGCCGCCGACAGCGGGATCAGCTCCAGCACCAGCACCCGCACCACCATCTCCAGCGCGTAGCGCGACAGGCCGTAGCTGAGGGCCGTGACCAGCACGATGCGGATAATCACAAGGCTGATCAGGGCTGAGAGCAGCGTGAACCAGGGCAGGACCTTCCAGGTGCCGGTGTAGATGTAGTACGCGGTGGCGTGGCGGCTGGCGCGGGTATAGGTCGAGGGCGTGAGGCTGGTGACCAGGGCGATGGCGCCGAGGTGGAGCATGTACCACCAGCTGCGCAGGTAGCGGGCGAAGGCGGCGCCCCAGAGGCTGGGGCGGGTGGCGAGGTGGAGTGGGCGGTGGATTGTCACGGAATCAGCATGCCGCATGGCAGCCTTGGCGAGATCACGGGCCGCGGGCACGCCCGTTTGCACGGCCGCCGGCCGTTCATGCTTCCGCGTGGGCATGGGGCGCCCACCCTGGCACAACCCACCCCAAGCGCGACGCCGCGTGTCATTGACGGCGCGCCTCGTGCACGTTTTGCACCTCGCGGATCGCGGCCAGGGCCTTTTGCAGCTGGCTGGTGGAGCCCAGTTCGGCGGTGAAGACCATGCGCGCCTGGCCTTTCGTGGTTTGCGTGTTCACGCCGGTGACGTTGATCTTCTCGCGCGAGAAGACTTCGGAGATGTCGCGCAGCAGGCCCTGGCGGTCGCTGGCGAGGATGAAGATGTCGACCGGGTAGACCGTTTCGCTGCCCGCCGTGCCCCATGCCGTCTGGATCACGCGCTCGGGCGCCTTGCTGCGCATTTCGGCGAAGTTCTTGCAGCTCTGGCGGTGGATCGAGACGCCCTTGCCGCGCGTGACGAAGCCGACGATCGGGTCTGGCGGCGCTGGTTTGCAGCACTTGGCCAGCATCGTCATCAGGCCCTCGGTGCCAACCACCAGCACGCCCGATTTCGCGCCCTGCTCCACGCTCGACGCGCGGCTCTTGTTGACCACGGCCGCGTCTTCCAGCGGCGCCGGTTCGGCCGCTTCGTGCAGGGCTGCTTCCACGTGGCGCAGGCTGAACTTCTCCTTGCCGACCGCGATGAACAAGTCGTCGACCTTGGCGAAGCCCAGCTTGTGCGCCAGCGCTTCCAGGTTGACCGCCGTCTTGCCTTCGCGCTGCAGCGACTTTTCCACCAGCGCCCGGCCCTGCGACAGGGTTTCGGCCAGATCCAGCGCGTGGAACCAGGCGCGGATCTTCGAGCGCGTGCGGCTGCTGACCGTGTACTCGGGGCTGAGCCAGTCGCGCGAGGGCCCGGCGCTGCCGGCCGGCCCCTTGGCGGTGATGATCTCGCAGGTCTGGCCGTTGCGCAGCGGTGTGTTCAGGGGCACCATCATGCCGTCGATCTTGGCGCCGCGGCAGCGGTGGCCGACTTCGCTGTGCAGGTGGTAGGCGAAGTCGATCGGCGTGGCGCCGACCGGCAGCTCCAGCACCCGCGCCTGCGGCGTCAGCACAAAAATCCGGTCGTCGAGCGTGGTGGCCTTCAGCTTCTCGACCCATTCCTTCTGCACGTCCTCGCCGGCCACGGCGTCGGCGACGTCGCTCTTCCAGGCCAGCAGCTGGCGCAGCCAGGCGATCTTTTCGTCGTACTTCTCGCCCTTGAAGTTGGAGCCGCCGGATTCCTTGTAACGCCAGTGCGCGGCGATGCCGTATTCGGCGAAGTTGTGCATCTCCTGGGTGCGGATCTGCACTTCCAGCGGGCGCCCGTCCTCGGCCGTGACCACCGTGTGCAGCGACTGGTAGCCGTTCGGCTTCGGGCGCGAGATGTAGTCGTCGAACTCCTTCGGGATCGGGGTCCAGATATTGTGCACCAGGCCCAATACCGAGTAGCAGGTCTTCACGTCGGGCACGATCACGCGGAAGGCGCGCACGTCGTACAGCGCGGAGAAATCGAGGTCCTTGCCGCGCATCTTGTTCCAGATGCTGTAGATGTGCTTCGGCCGCCCGCTCACCTCGGCCTTGATGCCGGCCGCCGCCAACTCGCCTTCGAGCCGGTCGATCGAGGATTGCACGAAGCCTTCGCGCGCCATGCGCTTTTCTTCGAGCATCTTGGCGATGCGCTTGTAGGTGTCCGGCTGCAGGAAGCGGAAGGACAGGTCTTCCAGCTCCCACTTCAGCTGCCAGATGCCGAGGCGGTTCGCCAGCGGCGCATACAAATCCATCACCTCGCGACCGTAGTCGCGGGTGGTGTCGTCGAAGCGCTTTTGCTCGGCGAACCAGCGCAGCATGGTGGCGCAGGACGACAGGCGCACCAGCACCACGCGCATGTCCGAGGCCATGGCCAGCAGCATCTTGCGCAGGGTTTCGATGTGGGCCGCCGCTTCCTGGGCCGCATTCTTGCCGCGCCCGAGCACCGGCTGCGCCACCGTCAGGTCGCGCAGGCGGATCAGTTGCTGCACGCCGCGCACCAGCGTCGCCACCTCGGAACCGAACAGCTGTTCCAGCGTCTCGACGATGGCCGGGTCGATCATCGCCAGCTCGAACAGCAGCCCGGCGATGCGGGTCTCGACATCGCTGCGCAGGTAGGCCAGCGTGCCGGCCACGCCCAGCGAGAACTCGAAGGCATTCTGGTGTGAAGCCAGCATGCGCTCGCCATACGCCGCCGCGGCGTAGTCGAGGGCGTGCTGCAGGCGCGCGCATTCCTCAGGGCTGAGGCCCTGGACCAGCTGGGTGGTGGCGTCGCCCAGGGCGGCGGTGGAAACCATTGCTCAGCTCAACGCAGCGCTGCGGTGACCACGACCTCCACCAGGCAGGCCGGGTTGGCCAGCTTCGATTCGACGGTGGCGCGCGGCGGCGTGTGGCCTTGCGCGACCCATTCGTCGTAGACCGCGTTCATGCCGGCGAAGTGGGCCATGTCGGCGATGTAGATCTGGGTCATCAGGATGCAGGTCTTGTCGCTGCCGGCTTCGGCCAGCAGGCGGTCGATGTGGCCCAGCACTTCGCGGGTCTGGCCTTCGATGTCCTGGGTGGTGTCTTCGGCGATCTGGCCGGCCAGGTACACGGTGCCGTTGTAGACCGCGGTTTCGGACAGGCGTTTGCCAACGTGGTAACGGGTGATTTCCATCTTCTTCTCTTTCTCAAAACGTTCCTGCTTCGGCCCGGCGGACTTCAGCTCAATAAGAATGCGCGTGCAAGCGCGATCTGGTCGGCATGCACGAAGGTCGGCGCATGGCCGACGCCCTTGATCTCTTCCAGGCGCGGACGCGGGCCGCGCCTGGTCATTTCCAGCGCCGTCGCGTGCGACAGCAAATCCGACAGCTCGCCGCGCACCAGCAGGGTCGGGCAGCGGATCGCGTCAAAGGCGCGCCACAGGGCCGCCTGGTCCAGCTGCGCGCGCTCGGCCGTCATCGCCTTGAAAGGCTCGGCCAGCGCCAGGTCGTAGTGGCGCACCCACTCGCCGTTCGGCGCCTGGCGCAGCACGTCGCTCGCCAGCTTGTGCCATTCGCCGCTCGAATGCGGTCCGAAGGAGTGCGATACTTCCCGCACGAAGCGCGCGCCGGCCTCGAAGTCCGGAAAGCGCAGGTCCTGGCCGATGTAGTCGGCGATGCGGCGCAGCGCGCCTTCATCGAGCACCGGGCCGATATCGTTCAGCACCAGTCTGGCGATCGGCGTATCGGGCAGCGAGGCCAGCACCATGCCGACCAGGCCACCCATCGAGGTGCCGAACCAGTCGACCCGGCTCTCTTCGCTGCCCGCGGTAACGCGGGCGACCAGCGTCACCATGTCGGCCACGTACTGCGGCACCGCGTACAGCTGCGGGTCGCGCAGGCGCTCGGACCGGCCGCGCCCGGCCACGTCGGGGCAGACTACGCGATAGGCGTCGGACAGGTCGCGCGCGAGGGCATCGAAGTCGTCGGCCACCCGGGTGACGCCATGCACGCAGACCAGCACGCGCGGGTTGGCCGGATCGCCCCACTCCTTGTAGGCGATGCGGTGCAGGCCGGCCGGCGAGCTGCATTGCACATGTTTGATCCTCGCTTCGCTCATCCACGCTCCATGATGACAATATTGACTGCCTGTACAGCTGCAACCGACATTTTAGCTGGCAGTGCGATTAGAATTCTACCAATTCCGAGCAGGCACCTTGAACACCACTTTAAAGAGGGCAGCATGAATGCATTGAACAGCGCCAGGATGTTGAGCGGCAAAACGGCACTCGTCACCGGCTCCACCTCGGGCATCGGCCTCGGCATCGCCCGCGCGCTGGCCGAACAGGGCGCGAACATCGTCTTCAACGGCTTCGGCGACGCCCAGCAAATCGACAAGCTGTACACCGACATCGGCCAGGAGTTCGGGGTGCAGACCGCCTACCACAATGCCGACATGTCGCAACCCGCGCAGATCGCCGCGCTGATGGACTTCGCGCAGCAAAAGTTCGGCGGCGTCGACATCCTGGTGAACAACGCCGGCATCCAGCACGTGTCGCCGGTCGAGGATTTCCCGGTCGAGAAATGGGACGCCATCATCGCCATCAACCTGACCTCGGCCTTCCACACCACGCGCCTGGCCCTGCCCGGCATGAAGCAGAAGAACTGGGGCCGCATCATCAACCTGGCCTCGGTGCACGGGCTGGTGGGCTCGGCGCAGAAGTCGGCCTACGTCGCGGCCAAGCACGGGCTGGTGGGCTTGACCAAGGTGACCGCGCTGGAGACGGCGCAGACCGGGGTCACCTGCAACGCGATCTGCCCGGGCTGGGTGCTGACGCCGCTGGTGCAGAAGCAGGTCGACGACCGCGCGGCGCGCGAGAATGTGTCGAACGAGGAGGCGAAGCGTAGCTTGCTGCTGGAAAAGCAGCCGTCGGGCGAGTTTGTCACGCCGGACGAACTGGGGGCGCTGGCGGTGTTCTTCTGCTCGCCGGCCGGCGCGCAGGTGCGTGGCGTGGCGTGGAACATGGATGGGGGCTGGTCCGCGCAGTAAAGGCAGCGTTGTTTTCGGGGTATGGATGTTGAATTTGCAGGGTGGGCACAGGCGCCCACCCTACAAATCCATATGCGACAATTCTGCCCTTTCGATGTCCCAGGCAAATACACATGCAGCACTTTGAACAGCGGCGCGACCGCTTCGACCTCTTCGACCGCATGGACAGCCCCGCGGTCAACCTCTGCTTCACGATGGACCTGCCGGATTTCCGGCCCTGGTGCAAGGCGCAAGGCCTGCCGCCCTTCCACGTGCTGCTGTGCGCCGTGCTGCGCGCGGTGCTGGCCATCCCCAACTTCCGCTACCGTGTCTTCGAAGGCGAAGTCATCGCGATCGACCGCCTGATGCCTTCGTTCACCGTCACCAACGGGCACCACGACCTGAATTTCGCCCTGTTCGACTGGTCCGACGACCTGCGTGAATTCGTCCGCCGCAGCGTGGCCGCGCGCGACGAGGCCGGCGCCATGCTGGCGCTGAACAATGCCTACGCCGGCCTGTCGCCGCGCCAGGTGAAGGACCAGGTCTTCATTACCTGCATCCCCTGGCTCGACTTCACCTCGATCCAGCACCCGGCCGCCGCCCTCGGTGCGCCCGACATCCCTTCCCTGGCCTGGGGCAAGTTCAAGGATGGTCCGAACGGCCGCCTGGCGCTGCCGTTCTCGGTCCAGGCCCACCACGGTTTCGTCGACGGCTACCACATCCACCGGCTGGCGCAGCAAATCGCTACAGAGCTGGATGCCTTCATGGCTTGATGTGACTTGAAACGCCGTCCACCACGGCGCGCGGATTCTGCTTGACTCAAAAATATGATGCTTATAATATGAAGTCCATCCTAGCCCCGCACCAGCCACCATGAACTCCGAATCCAGGCAAACCCGGCGCGAACTGTCGCACGAACGCATTCTCGACGCCGCCGCGCGCGCCGTGCGCCGCCACGGCTACGCCGGCGTCGGCGTGGCCGAGGTCATGAAGGAAGCCGGCCTTACCCACGGCGGCTTCTATGCCCACTTCAAGTCGCGCGACGCCCTGCTCGCCGCCGCGCTCGACCATGCCGGCGCCGGCAGCGCCAAGGTACTGGCGCGGCGCCTGGCACTCGGGCGCGAAGCTGGTCTCAGCCCCCTGCGCGCCCTGGTCGAAGGCTACCTGAGCGAGGCCCACGTGGCCGCCGTGGAGCTGGGCTGCCCGGTCGCCGCCCTCGCTTCCGACATGCACCGCCAGCAGGAAGCGGTATTGGCCGCCTCGCGCCGCCGCGTGCTCGGCCTGATCGACAAGGTGCGCCGGGCCTTGCCGCCGGACGCGCCCGAGGGGCATGCGCAAGTCATCGCCAGCACCCTGGTCGGCACCCTGCAACTGGCGCGCGCGCTGGGCGACGGGGCCGGCGGCTTGCTGCAAGCCTCGCGCCAAGCCTTACTTACGCAATACGACAAGGTTCCCGCGTAGAGTGGGTTCTCGAACCCGCCTATCCCTGACCAACGCATCAAGACGCTCGGTGGGTACAGGTACCCGCCCTGCATTTACCGAAAAATATGACGGATATCATATTCAACCGACCTGAAAGAGGAAACGCCATGCAACTCCAGAACGCCACCGTCTTCATTACCGGCGCCAACCGCGGGCTTGGCCTCGCCTTTGCCCGCGCCGCCCTGGCCGCCGGCGCCCGCAAGGTCTACGCCGCCGCGCGCGACCCGGCCAGCGTCACCCTGCCCGGCGTAGTGCCGGTCGCGCTCGACGTCGACAACGCCTCGCAGGTCGCGGCGGCCGCGGCCGACTGCGGCGACGTCACCCTGGTCATCAACAACGCCGGCATCGCCACGACCGGCGGCCTGCTCGACTTCAACAGCATCGAAGCCACCCAGCGCATGATGGAGACCAACGTCTACGGCACCCTGCGCGTCAGCCAGGCCTTTGCGCCGGTACTGGCCAAGAACGGCGGCGGCGCGCTACTCAACGTGCTGTCGGTATCGAGCTGGCTCAGCGCGCCGATACTGGCAGGCTACGCCGTGACCAAGGCTGCCGCCTGGAGCGTCACCAACGGCCTGCGCAACGAACTGCGCGCACAGAACACGCAGGTACTCGGCCTGCACGTGGGCTTCATCGACACCGATCTCACCAAGGGCTTCGACGCGCCCAAGCTGGCGCCGGAATTCGTGGTCGAACGCGCCTACGCGGCGCTCGAAGCCGGCGCCAGCGAAGTCGCGGTCGATGAGTGGACACAGGGGATCAAGCGCGGCCTGTCGAGTGAACCCGGCATCTACATCGACTACACCCGCTGATCGCACGAGGACAACAACATGAACAATTCCTCCGCCGCCGTGCAGCCTGCGATGCAGGCCGGGGCCTCGCCCTGGCCCGTATTCTGGATCGCCAGCATCGCCGTGTTCCTGGTCTCGCTCGACGCCACCCTGCTGTACGCCGCCTTCGGCCCGCTGGGCCGCAGCTTCCCCGGCGCCACGCCGGCCGACATGTCCTGGGTACTGAACGCCTACACCATCGTCTACGCGGCCATGCTGGTGCCGGCCGGCGGCCTGGCCGATACCCATGGCCGCAAGCGCGTGTTCCTGGCCGGCGTCACGCTGTTCCTGGCCGCCTCGGCCGCCTGTGGCCTGGCCGGCAGCGTGGGCTTGCTGATCGCGGCGCGCGTGGCGCAGGCACTGGGCGCGGCCCTGCTCACGCCGGCCTCGCTGTCGATCATCCTCGACGCTTTTCCGAAGGAGAAGCGCGCGGTGGCGGTCAGTTTGTGGGGCGCGGTCGGCGGCCTGGCGGCGGCCGTGGGGCCGAGCCTGGGCAGCACCGTCATCGACCGCTTCGGCTGGCCCGCGGCGTTCTACCTGAACCTGCCGCTGGGGGCGGTATCGCTGTGGTACGGTGCGGCGCGCCTGCGCGATGCCGGCGCCGGCGCGCCCAGGCAGCGGGTCGATGTGGTCGGCATGCTGCTGCTGATCCTTGCCGTGGGTGCGTTTGCGATGGCGATCACGCAGTCGGAGTCGCCGCACTGGAGCCGCGCCGAACTCGCGGTCCTGGCCCTCACCGGCGTCGCCGGACTGGGCGCCTTCATCGCCTGGGCGCGGACGGCGGCCGCGCCGCTGGTCGACCTGGCGCTGTTCCGCAACCGCAGCTACAGCCTGGTGAACCTGGCGACGCTGGCCTTCGGCACGGCGTTCGCGCTGATGTTCTTCTCCTACTTCGCTTATCTCACCAATGTCTGGCACTACAGCCTGCCGGCGGCCGGCCTGGCCGTGACGCCGGGGCCGCTGACGGTGGTGCCGACGGCGATCATCGCCGGCCGCATCGCGGGGCGCTACGGGCACCGGCGCGTGCTGGTGCCGGGCGCGCTGATCTACGCCTGCAGCAGCCTGTGGCTGTTCTCGATGGTGGGCGGCGAGCCGCATTACCTGGCGCAGTGGCTGCCCGCGGTGCTGCTGAGCGGGACCGGCGTCGGCATGGTGCTGCCCGCGCTGGCCGGCGCCGCCGTGGCGCAGCTGCCGCCGGCGCAGTATGCCGTGGGCAGCGCGGTGAACCAGGCCACCCGCCAGCTGGGCGGCGCACTGGGCGTGGCGATCGCGGTGGTGCTGGTCGGGCATGCCGGCGTGGCGCGCGCCGACTTCGTGCCGCTGTACGTGCTGCACATGGGGCTGGCGCTGCTGACCTGCGTTTTATGCCTGGGCGTGAAGACCAGGTAGGGTGGTCGGCTATATACTGTCTGCGACTCGGCGCCGTAGGCCGTATCGCTTGCCCCGACGTTTTTCTCCCCAAGCGCTACGCCCGGAACACGGCGACCTGTCCGATGATGGTCACGCCGTTCTCGCTGCGCAGCGGGGACGCATCGAGCAGCGCGACCTGGAAGCCGTGCGCCGCCGCCAGCGTGCGCAGGTAAGCGGGCGAATGGGCATAGCGGTTCGACGCCTGCAGCACAAAGCCCTGGCCCTCGCAGGTTTCGGTCGAAAAGCAGAACGCCCCGCCCGCCCGCAGCACGCGCGCCACGTGCGCGAACACCTCGCCCAGGTCGCCGAAGTACACGAACACGTCCGCCGCCACGACCAGGTCGATACCCGCGTTTTCCTGCGCCAGGAAGGACACGATGTCGGCGCACCCGAGCCGGTCGTACAAGCCGCCCTCGCGCGCCTTGTCCAGCATCCGCTCCGACAAATCCACGCCAACCAGCGACGCCGCGCCGGACCGCAGGAAGGGCGCGCACAAGCCCGTGCCGCAGCCCAGGTCGAGCACATCGCCTTTGATGTCCACCCCGGCCTGGCGCAAGGCGGCATCGATGGCGGCGGGCGTGCGGTAGTCCAGCACCTCGGTCAGGTGCCGGTCGAAATGGCCGGCGTAGCCGTCGAACAGCGCCTTCACATACGCCTGCGGCGCGCGTTCCGGCGCGGCGCCGATGCCGAGGGCGGCCAGCGCGAAGTCGACTTGATCCGTGTCCGCGCCCTGCGCCGCCAGCATGCGGCGCGCGGACCGGTACGCGGCAATCGCTTCAGGCTGGCGTCCGAGGGCAAGCAGGGTCGCCGCACGATGCGCGTGGGTGGCGGCGTTCTCGGGCCGGAGCGCCAATGCACGGTCGTCGCTGCGCAGCGCCTCGTCGAAGCGGCGCAGCCGGTGCAGCGCCATGGCGCGGCCAGCGTGGGCCTCGGCCATCTTGGGGTCGAGCGCCAGCGCGTGGTCGTAGCCCTCGACTGCGTCGCGCAGGCGGCGCAGCAGATACAAGGCGTTCGCGCGCACGCACAGCGCCTGCGCATAACGCGGCTGGCCCGCCAGTGCGCGCTCGGCACTCGCCAATGCGGCCTGCGGCTGGCCGAGGTCGAGCAAGGCCGCAGCCCGGTTGCAGGCCGCTTCCGGATACGGCGAGCGCAGCGCCAGCGCGCGGTCGTAGCTGCCGACGGCTTCCTGCGCCCGCCCCAGCTTGCGCAGCGCGTTGCCGCGGTTCGCGAAGGCCATCGCATAGCCGGGATGCAGGCGCAGCGCTTCATCGTAGCTGGCCAGCGCCTCGGCGCTGCGGCCCAGGTCCTGCAAGGCGGCGCCGAGGTTGCAGTGGGCGGTTGCCTGCGCCGGGTTGACGGCGATGGCTTGCCCGATCAGCTCCAGCGCCAGCGCCGCATCGCCCTGCTGGCGGTAGACCACGCCGAGCAGGTGCAGCGCGTCGAACTGGCACGGCGCCTCCGCCAGCACCGCACGGTACAAGTCCCGCGCGTGCGCCAGCCGGCCCGCCTGGTGGTGGGCGACGGCCTGCTGCAACAGCGTGGTGATGCCCTGCTTTCCTGCCTGTGTCATGCCTGCCTCTCGAATCCTGGTCGGCGCAAGGATACCGCAAGCGCCTGCCACCGGGCGAGGCAGTCCGCTATCATTCCACCTTCACAACAAGAAGAGACCCACTATGCGCCGCTGGACCAGCACACTCGCCCTTACCGCCCTCGCCCTGTTGACAAGCGCTGCGCATGCGGCCGAACCGCGCACCCTCGTGCTCACCGCCGACCGCGTCTGGACCGGCGACGGCCAGGCCCGCGCTGGCTGGGCGGTGCTGGTCAGCGACGGCCGCATCAAGGAAGTCGGCCCGGTCGACAAGATCGCCGCGCCGGCCGACGCCGAACGCATCGCCCTGCCCGGCAAGACCCTGATTCCCGGCCTGATCGACCTGCACTCGCACGTGCTCCTGCACCCGTATAACGAAACCACCTGGGACGACCAGGTGATCAAGGAGCAGGTGGAATACCGCACCCTCCTCGCCGGCAAGCACGCCAGGGACACGCTGCAGGCCGGCTTCACGACCCTGCGCGACCTCGGCACCGAAGGCGCCAACTATGCCGACGTCGGCGTCAAGCGCGCCATCGAAGGGGGTGTGGTCGACGGTCCGCGCCTGCTGATCGCGACCAAGGCCATCGTGGCCAGCTTCAGCTACGGCCCGGCCGAGCGCAGCTACCGTCCCGACATGGAGATTCCCTACGGCGCCCAGCAGGCCACCGGCGTCGACGAGGTGACCAGGGCGGTGCGCGAGCAGGCGGCCCACGGCGCGGACTGGATCAAGTTCTACGCCGACTACCGCAGCGGCGTCGACGGCAGCAGCCGTCCCACTTTCACCATCGAGGAAATGAAGGCGATGGTGGCCGCCGCCCACGTCACCGGCCGCAAGGTGGCGGCGCACGCCAGCACCGACGAGGCGATCCGCATGGCGGTGCTGGCCGGCGTCGACACGATCGAGCATGGCTATGGCGCCAGCGAGGCCACGTTCCGCCTGATGAAGGCGCGCGGCACGGCGTATATTCCGACCTTGACGGCGCCGGAAGCGATCGGCGAATACTTCCAGAAGCACGTGCGCGGCGGCGAGCCGACGCCGTCGATGAAGGAGGCGGCGCGCGCGTTCGCCCTGGCGCGCAAGGTGGGCGTGGTGATCGGAAATGGCAGCGATGTCGGCGTGTTTACACACGGGACCAATGCGCGCGAACTGGAATGGATGGTGCGGCTGGGGATGACGCCGGTCGAGGCGCTGCGCGCGGCGACAGCGGTGGCGGGAGAGATTCTCGGCAAGGGGAAAGAATTGGGGCGCTTGGCGCCGGGCGCCTTGGCCGACGTGGTGGCCGTCGAGGGCGATCCGACGGCCGACATCGCGGCCCTGCGCAAGGTCGGGTTCGTGATGAAAGGCGGGAAAGTCTACCGCAAGCCGTAACAGGTGCGTGCTCTTGGGCACAAACAACGCATCGATACGCACGGTGGGTAGGCGTACCCACCCTACATTGGTGCGCCGATGCACCACCCCTTGTCATCCGTTTTATTGATATCCGCCATCACCCCGGACATCAATAAACCATATGACGGTCATTCACCGACCTGCGGTTATCCACAATATGCACGCCGGTGAGTTTTTGTGATGATCCTCTCCACCATCAACCTCTCGAGAAGAGTTGTCATGAAAAAGCCATTTTATAAAATCCTGTACGTACAGGTGCTCTTCGCCATCGTGCTGGGCGTCCTGCTGGGCGTGTTCCATCCCGAACTCGGCGAGAAGATGAAGCCTTTGGGAGACGGCTTCATCAAACTGATCAAGATGATCATTGCACCCGTCATCTTCTGCACCGTCGTCGCCGGTATCGCCGGCATGCAGGACATGAAGAAGGTCGGCCGCGTCGGCGGCAAGGCCCTGCTCTACTTCGAAGTCGTGTCGACCTTCGCGCTCGTGATCGGCCTGCTGGTGGCGAACATCGCCAAGCCGGGCGCCGGCTTCAACGTCGACGTCGCCCACCTCGATACCAAGGCCATCGCCCAGTACACCGAAAAAGCCTCGCACCAGAGCACGGTCGAGTTCCTCATGAACATCATCCCGAACACCTTCGTGGATGCCTTCGCCAAGGGCGACATCCTGCAGGTCCTCCTGATCGCGATCCTGTTCGGCGTGGCCCTGTCGATGCTGGGTGAGCGCGGCCGTCCGATGACCAAGATCATCGACGACTTCTCGCACGTGATCTTCGGCGTCGTGAACATCGTCATGAAACTGGCCCCGATCGGCGCGTTCGGCGCGATGGCGTTCACCATCGGCAAATATGGCCTGGCCTCGCTGGTCCCGCTGGCCAAGCTGATGGGTTCGTTCTACCTGACCTGCGCGCTGTTCGTGTTCATCGTGCTGGGCACCATCGCCCGCATGACCGGCTTCTCGATCTTCAAGTTCATCGGCTACATCAAGGAAGAACTGCTGATCGTGCTCGGCACCAGCTCGTCGGAATCGGCCCTGCCGGCCCTGATGCGCAAGCTCGAAAAACTGGGCTGCTCGAAGTCGGTGGTGGGCCTGGTGGTCCCGACCGGTTACTCGTTCAACCTGGACGGCACCAACATCTACATGACCATGGCCGCCCTGTTCGTTGCCCAGGCAACCAACACCGACCTGACCCTGACCCAGGAACTGACCATTCTCGCCGTGGCGATGCTGACCTCGAAAGGCGCATCGGGCATCACCGGCGCCGGCTTTATCACCCTGGCGGCAACGCTGGCCGTGGTCCCGGCCATCCCGGTGGCCGGCATGGCGCTGATCCTCGGCATCGACCGCTTCATGAGCGAATGCCGCGCCCTGACCAACTTCGTCGGCAACGGCGTGGCCTCGGTGGTGGTGTCGAAGTGGGAGAAGGAACTCGACCACGACCGCATGAACGCGGTCCTGAACGGCACCTACGTCGAACCGGCGGATGCGATCGACCCGGTCACCGGCACCCCATCCCTGCAGAAAGCAGCATAAGCTGCCTCGCACCGGACAAGAAACCGCGCCTCGGCGCGGTTTTTTTTCGTCCGCGGCATCCATTCGATTCGCAATAACGCAACATGAAATACTCAAATTCGACAAATTTACCGGCGGAAATGCAAACAGACACTGTTTCGATGTAAGATTAAGCCTACACGCCGATAATTTTCGCACTACCAGATGAAGCCCATCCTCGAAATCCAGCTGCACACCCAGCTCGATGCCAGCGCCTCGCGCCAGCGTGCGCGCCAGATCGCGGCGATTTGCGGATTCGACAAGCAGGACCAGACGCGGCTTGCGGCGACGGTCTCGGAGCTTGCCCGCAGCGCCACCGACCGCACCCGGCCAGGGCGCATCACCTTTTCGATCGCATCGTACGGGCAGCCGGCGCACCTGGTGATCGAGGTGGTGGACCATGCCTGGCACGGCGCCAGGTGGCAGCAGGACGGCTACGATGCGAAGCGGGCGTTCGATGCCGGCATGGTCGCGGCGCGCAAGTTCACAACGGACGTGACGGTCGACGAACGCGGCGGCGCCCGTGGCATCCGCCTGAGCAGGGCGCGGCCCGCGGACGCGCCGCCGCGCGACGCGCCGGACATCATCGACGCCATGTTGCAGCTCGACAGTGCATCGGGCAGCATGGCCCTCTCGGAGGCCCAGCAGCACAGCCGTACCCTGGAAGCGCAAAACAGCGACATGACCCAGGCCAATTCGGCGCTGCACGCGCAGGCCGAGGTGCTGATGTCCGCCGACCGCCGCAAGGACGAGTTCCTCGCCATCCTCGCGCACGAGCTGCGCGGGCCGCTGTCGGCCGTGTCCATGGCCGCCGGCATGCTGAGCCTGGGCGGCTGCGCAGCCGGCGAGGCGGCCCATCTCGGCAAGCTCATCGCGCGCCAGAGCGACCACATGAGCCGTATCGTCGAGGATTTGCTCGATGTATCGCGCATCGTGCGCAACGAGGTCGCCATCGAACACAGGCCGCTCGACCTGCATGGTGTGGTCCAGGCCGCTGTCGAACAGGCGCAGCCCGCGGCGGACCGGCGTGGCCACGTCATCGAACTGCGCCTGGCGCCGCAGGCGGCGGTCGTCGCAGGCGACCGTACGCGCCTGGTGCAGGTGCTGGCCAACCTGATCGGCAATGCGATCCGCTACACGCCCGAAGGCGGCCGCATCGTCGTCGAACTGGCCGCCGCCGGCCCGGAGCAGGTCGTGCTCAGCGTGGCCGACAACGGCATCGGCATCTCGGCCGAGTTGCTGCCGAACCTGTTCGACCTGTTCAAGCAAGCGCGCCGTTCGACCGACAGCCGCAACAGCGGCCTCGGTCTCGGGCTGGCCCTGGTCAAGACCCTGGTCGAGGCGCATGGGGGCAGCGTCCGCGCCAGCAGCCCGGGAACGGGCCAGGGCAGCCGCTTCGAGATCCGCCTGCCGTGCAGCTGAGCGCTGGCCCTGCCGCCTTCGCCTGATGCTAACATCGGCTTTCGGGCAAACAGCACAGGAAGGGCGGCATGGACCACAACACCACGGCAGCGCACGTTTTCGACGCTGCCATCGCATTGGCGGGCCAGGGCGACGCGGCCCTGCTCGGCCACCCCCACCCCGCCTACGGCAACATGGTCGGCCCCTTCGGCGGCGTGATCGCCGCCACCTTGCTGAACGCGGTCATGCAGCACCCGGCGCGGCTGGGCGAGCCGGTATCGCAGACCGTGCACTTCGCCGCGCCGGTCGCCGCCGATGGCTTCACGGTCCAGGCGCGCGTGATGCGCACCAACCGCAGCACCCAGCACTGGCATGTCGAGCTGGTCCAGGATGGCGGGGTGGCCGCCTTTGCCACGGCGGTGACGGCGCTGCGGCGCGATACCTGGTCGGCCCTCGACGCCGCCTTCCCCGCCGTGCCGCCGGCCGCCGGCATCGCCCCGGCGCCGCCCATCGCGCGCGCCGCCTGGACAAGCCGCTACGAGATGCGCTTCATCGACGGCGCACCGGGCGCTCCCGACAGCCACAGCGACAGTTCGCAAAGCCGCATGTGGATCCGCGACACGCCCGAGCGCCCGCTCGACTACCTGTCGCTGGCGGCGCTATGCGACGCGTTCTACCCGCGCATCTTCGTGCGCCGCCCGAAGTGGGTGCCGATCGGCACCGTCGCCCTGACCACCTTCTTCCATGCCGATGCCGCGCAGCTGGCCGCGCAAGGCAGCGCCCCGCTGCTGGGCGTGGCGCGCGCCCAGCGCTTCGGCAACGGCTTCTTCGACCAGGACGCGCACATGTGGAGCGAGCGCGGCGAGCTGCTGGCGACCAGTCACCAGGTGGTGTATTTCAAGGAATAGTGCCGGATGCGCGGCAGCGGATCCGCCGAGGATCATCGCCCTGGCTGGCTGGGCCGGCAGGTGGACCGGGCGAAGTCGCATACCAAGGGCATCGATCATCATCCGGCCAGGCCGGTGGCCTGGAAGCTGCTGGCGGGTTTGCTGGTGGGGTGAGGAACCCGGAACGGTGGAGCACGTAGGGTGGGGGCGTTGAGGCCGGGAGCCTCAACGCCGGACGTGCCCACCCGACCGGTCACATGAAGTGGCCGTCTACGCGCTGACCGGCATCTTGCTCATCAGCTTATCCAGCGTCACCGGATAGTCCCGCACCCGCACGCCAGTGGCGTTGTAGATGGCGTTCGCCACTGCCGCCGCCACGCCGCAGATGCCGAGCTCGCCCACGCCCTTGGCCTTCATCGGCGAGGACATCGGATCGGTCTCGTCGAGGAACACGACTTCCTGGTGCGGGATGTCGGCGTGCACCGGCACCTCGTACCCGGCCAGGTCATGGTTGACGAAGAAGCCGCGCCGCTTGTCGACCACCAGGTCTTCCATCAGCGCCGCGCCCACGCCCATCGTCATGGCGCCGATCACCTGGCTGCGCGCCGACTTCGGGTTCAGGATGCGGCCGGCCGCGCACACGGCCAGCATGCGCCGCACGCGCACCTCGCAGGTGGCCACGTCCACGCCGACTTCCACGAAGTGGGCGCCGAAGGTCGACTGCTGGTACTTTTTATCCAGGTCGCCGTATTCCATGGTGTCTTCGCCAACCAGCTCGCCGCCATCGGCAGCCTGCTTCAGGGGCAGCGAGCGCCCACCGGCGCGCACCGAACCATCGACGAATTCGGCCGTCGCCGCATCCACGCCCAGCTTGCCCGCCACCGCTTCGCGCAGCTTGACGCAGGCGGCGTAGACGCCGGCGGTGGAGCTGTTGCCGCCCCACTGCCCGCCCGAACCCGACGATACCGGGAAGGTCGAATCGCCCAGCTTGACCACCACCCGGTCGAGCGGCACGCCCATCATCTCGGCAGCGGTCTGCGCGATGATGGTGTAGCTGCCGGTGCCGATGTCGGTCATGTCGGTTTCCACCGTGACGATGCCGTTTTTATCCAGCTTCACGCGCGCCGCCGATTTCATGACCATGTTGTTGCGGAAAGCCGAGGCCACGCCCATGCCGACCAGCCAGCGGCCGTCGCGCACCTGGCCGGGCTGGGCCTGGCGCTTGTTCCAGCCGAAGCGCTCGGCGCCCTGGCGCATGCACTCGACGAAGCGGCGCTGCGAGAACTTGCGGCCCGGCTTTTCCGGATCGCTGGTGGTGTCGTTAATCACGCGGAAGGTCACCGGGTCCATCTTCAGCTTTTCGGCCATCTCGTCGATGGCGATTTCCAGCGCCATCATGCCCGGCGCCTCGCCCGGGGCGCGCATCGCGTTCCCTTCGGGCAGGTCGAGCACGGCCAGCTTCAGGCGCGTCAGGCGGTGCGCGCCGGCGTACAGCAAACGGGTTTGCTGGACCGCGGTTTCCGGCTGGCCGCCCGGCAAATCGCCGGACCAGCTTTCGTGCGAGATCGCCGTGATGCGGCCTTCGCGCGTGGCGCCGATGCGGATGCGCTGGATGGTGGCCGGGCGGTGCGTGGTGTTGTTGAAGATCAGCGCGCGCTGCAGGTTCACCTTCACCGGACGGTTTGCCGCGCGGGCGCCGAGCGCCGCCAGCAGCGCTTCCGAGCGCAGGAACAGCTTGCCGCCGAAGCCGCCGCCGATGAAGGGCGAGACCAGGCGCACGTTCTCGACCGGGATGCCGAGCGTCTTCGCCATGTCCTTGGTGCCCCAGTGGATCATCTGGTTCGAGGTCCACAGGGTCAGCTTGCCGTCCTTCCAGGACGCGATGGACGCATGCGGCTCCATCATCGCGTGCGACTGGTCGGGCGTGGTGTAGTCGGCGTCGAGCTTCACCGGCGCGTTGGCGTAGCCGCTGTCGAAGTTGCCGATCTTCGATTCCGGCTTGTCTTCCTTCTTCGGCAATTGCGCCTTGCCCTTGGCTTTTTCGAGGTCGTATTCGCCCTTGGCTTCGGCATAGGTCACGCGCACCAGCGGCGCGGCGGCGCGGGCCTGCTCGAAGGTCTCGGCCACCACCACGGCCACGGCCTGGTGGTAGTGCTGCACGTCCGGGCCGGCCAGCAGTTTCGCCGTGTTGTAGTCGCCCTTTTCCAGCTTGCCGGCATTCTCGGCGGTGACGATGGCGATCACGCCCGGCGAACGGCGCGCCGCGTCGAGGTCGATCGAGACGATGCGGCCCTTGGCGATGGTGGCGCCGACCACGTAGCCATAGGCGGCGTTCGGCGCGGCCTCGTGCTGCTCGTAGGCGTAGCGCGCGGCGCCGGTGGTTTTCAGCGGACCGTCGATGCGGTCCACCGGCTTGCCGATCACCTTCAACTGGTCGATCGGGTTGGTGGTGGCGGGGGTATCGAATTTCATGCTTATCCTTTCTTCGCTTCCGCCAGCACCGATGCAAGCGTGCGCTGGACCAGGGTCACCTTGAAGGCGTTCTGCGCGGTCGGCTTGGCGCCGGCCAGCAGGCGCTCGACGACGGCGTTCGCGCCGCCGGCCATGCTGCTGTCCGCGCCCGGCACGCGCCAGGGTTTGTGGGCGACGCCGCCCAGCGCCACGCGCCCGCTGCCGTCCGGCTGCACGACGGCGGCCACCGACACCAGGGCGAACGCGTAGGACGCGCGGTCGCGCACCTTGCGGTAGAAGTGACGGCCGCCGAGTGGACGCGGCAGGGTCACGGCAGTGATCAGTTCACCGGCCGTCAGGTTGTTCTCGATGTGCGGCGTGTTCCCCGGCAGGCGATAGAAATCGGCGATCGGGATCACGCGCGTGCTGCCGTCGGGCTTCACGGTCTCGACGCCGGCGTCGAGCAGCTGCATCGCCACCGCCATGTCGCTCGGGTGGGTGGCGATGCAGGCTTCGCTGTGGCCGACGATGGCGTGATTGCGGTTGTAGCCGCCGATGGCCGAGCAGCCGCTGCCCGGCACGCGCTTGTTGCAGGGCTGCGCGGTATCGTAGAAATAAGGGCAGCGGGTGCGCTGCAGCAGGTTGCCGGCGGTGGTCGCCTTGTTGCGCAGCTGGGCCGAGGCGCCGGCCAGCAGGGCGCGCGACAGCACGGCGTAGTCGCGGCGGATGCGCGCGTCGCTGGCCAGGTCGACGTTCAGCACCTGGGCGCCGATGCGCAGGCCGCCCTCTTTGGTCGGCTCGATCTTGTCCAGGCCAAGGTGGTTCACGTCGATCAGGTGGGCCGGCGTTTCGATCTCGAGCTTCATCAGGTCGAGCAGGTTGGTGCCGCCGGCGATGAAACGCGAATTCGGCGTGCGGGCGGCGGCTTGCGCAGCTTCGGCCGGGGTGCTCACGCGCTGGTAGGTAAAGGCCCTCATGCTTTGTTCCCTCCGGCGACTTCGGTGATGGCGTCGACGATGTTCGAATAGGCGCCGCATCGGCAGATGTTGCCGCTCATGCGTTCGCGGATTTCGTCGATGGACAGCAGCGGCTTCTGGTTCAGGTCGGCCGTCACGTGGCTCGGCATGCCCTTGCGGATTTCGTCGATCACCGACACCGCCGAACAGATCTGCCCCGGGGTACAGTAGCCGCACTGGTAGCCGTCGTGCTTGACGAAGGCGGCCTGCATCGGATGCAGCTTGCCGGGCTGGCCCAGGCCTTCGATGGTGGTCACTTCGGCGCCGTCGTGCATGATGGCCAGGCTGAGGCAGGAATTGATGCGGCGGCCGTCGACGATGATGGTGCAGGCGCCGCACTGGCCCTGGTCGCAGCCTTTCTTGGTGCCGGTCAGGTGCAGGTTCTCGCGCAGCACGTCGAGCAGCGAGGTGCGGGTATCGACGGTCAGCGCGTGCTGCTTGCCGTTGACGCGCAGCGTCACTTTCGAGGTCACGGGTGCGCTGGCCGGGACGGCGGGCGTGGCGGCGGTGCCGGCGTTCGGCGTTTGCGCCATGGCGCTGAGCGGCACTGCGCTGGCGGTAGCGGCCAGCGCGCCGGTTTTCAGCACGTTGCGCCGGGCGATGTTTGTTTCGATTGGGTCGTCCATGTGGAGTCCTTCCAGGCTGTGAGTTCGTATTGACGTGCCGCTGCCTGCGGCAACGCAGCAACTGCACTTATATTAAAGACATTCTTGCCGGCGCGCGGCACGGTAGACTTTTTGTCAAACATGCTCGTTCCGTACACGGAAGATGTATCATTTTGGAAACCCCAGCCGTTTCCATTCATAAGGAACAC